>Ga0180220_1000056_pt1 | contig 234445 bp, 222 predicted proteins | sample eDN5th37CBELigBY_FD_151335 | JGI IMG/M metagenome (GOLD analysis project Ga0180220, IMG submission 151335) | Enriched backyard soil microbial communities from Emeryville, California, USA - eDNA 5th pass 37_C BE-Lig BY (version 2) (version 2) | ecosystem: Environmental > Terrestrial > Soil >... | reverse complement strand
AATAAAAAATTAAAAGCAACAATTGAGTCCTTGAAATAGGGCTTTTTATTTTGCCTTGAAAGGGCGGGGAATACTAATGAAATTTTTTCAAGAAGCAATCGCAGTTGTTGGTGGGGTTATTGGATGGTTAGTTGGTGGTTGGTCGGTTTTGTTAACAGTCTTATTGATTCTAAATGCTTTGGATTTCTTTTCGGGAATGGCTGCAAATTGGGGAGATATCTCGAGTAAGAAGGGATATCAAGGAATAGTTAAAAAAGGTATGATGTGGGTTTGGATAGTTGTTGCAAATCTTATTTATATAGTATTGGAGTTCCAAAATTTAAATTTTGGAGTAGTAATTCCTAATGCCGTAGCAACAATGTTCATCATTAATGAAGTGATTTCTTTAGGTGAAAATAGCATTAAATTAGGGATAGATATTCCAGAGCCGATCCAAAAAGGGTTGGCTCTTTTTAATACCAAAAAAGGAGAGGGTAAATAATGAAAATCGTTATTTCTTCAGGACATGGGCTATATGTTAGAGGAGCCAGTGGTTTTGTGGATGAAGTGGATGAAGCCCGCAAGATAGTGCCTAAAGTAGCCCGGTATTTAAGGGAATTAGGTGTAGGAGTAGTTGAATATCACGATAACACATCTAAATCACAGAAGGAAAATGTAAATCGTATTGTTGCATATCACAATAGCCAAGAGAGGGATCTAGATGTGTCCATTCATCTCAATGCATCCAAAACGACAGATTCTCCAATGGGTGCAGAGGTTCTTTATAAGACAGCTTCAGATCAAGCCATTATCACAGTAAATTCTATGGTAACTGCCAGTAAATTAAAGAATCGTGGGGCTAAATATAGAGATAACTTAGGATTTCTTAATAATACCCACAAACCAGCAATACTGATCGAGATTTGTTTTTGTGATAGCAAGGCAGATGCAGATATATACAATGGTAAATTCGATGATATTTGTAGGGCTATTGCTGAGTCTATAGCAGGTAAGAAATTATTAGGGTCTACTCCTAGTGTCGAATTGGGTAGTTATGTATCTGGTAGGATTGTTCCTGGCGAGGCATTTGTAGTGGGTATAAGAAACACTGTGGTCAATGGAAAATGGGAATTGACTGCGGTAAATGATTGGGTGGTTGCAGTAGCCGATACCGAAATCTTAGGATATAAACCGGATCCATCACTCTACCATGAAGGCAAAAATCTATATGAAGTCAAACAATATGAAGAAGGTGTAGGTTGGTTCACACGCGGTTGGGTACATGGTAATTTCAATTACTTAACTGAGAGACCAGTCGGATATTCAGAAATGTACAATGAATATAAGTATCAACTTAGAAAAACTGCCAAACTATACGATAAGAACATGAAATACGTAGCTGAATTGCCAGCCGGTCGATACTTTTTCACTAAGAATCCAAAGGCACATCCAAGTGCACCACATCTTATGAGAGTCGATCGAAATGAAACTAGCATGGGTATCTTCTCAACTATTTATGGAGATTATGGGTGGATTGATACTAATGCAAGTAAAGGTACTGGTAAAGGTAACTTCGGTATTAGATTTATAGAAGATTAATATTAAAAAGCCCTTCCTAATGGAGGGGCTTTAATCCAATTGTAATGCATCTGCATAATCGTATGAAATAACTTCTCTATCTTCGGTATATTTCCAACCATCTTCTTCGTGTGAGAATTCACTTATAGCAACTGATCCCATTCCTTTGAATTCCTTATTAACTTCTTCGAGAATACTTAGTTCATCCTCGTCAAAGATTGAACTATTGAAATCAAGTTTTGAGTTTATATTAATTATTGTGTATTCATTGAAGAAATCGTAATTAATATCAATAACATTATTTTTCTCTAGAGAAGATAGCAATAAATCATGGTCTTTTGGGACAGGTCCAAAAGGCAACCTTACATAAGGTGTTCCACTCATTGACACTAAATTTCTTTTAAAGTTAAGAAAATCAGAATAAAAAAGCAACTTCATTAGTTTTGTTTTCTGTACACCACTATTAGCAAAATATAAGATCATATGGATTAATTTTTCTAATGAGAAAAGGTTATAACCTGATTCAATTGTTTTCTCATGAAATTTATAATTAATATTCAGGGCCTCGACTAAACCTTGTTCTACTGTAATTCTATCTAGATTCTTTAACTTTCCTTCAATCTTTATGCGTTCTTTTTCAGAAAACTTGTGTGAGTTCGCTTTGTAATATTCGTCAATCAGATCAGGTTGATCTCTCAGTTGCTTTAAGACAATCATATGAGATGAATCGGGTATATATTTTCCAGACTCGTACCTTACAATTGTGGATTTACTCCACCCAAGAATACGAGCGAAAAGGTCCATAGATAGCCCAAAGCTAGAACGAATGTTCTTTATTTCGTCAAGAGAAAGACCCACTCTTTCAGAATACAACTTTGTAAGCGTATTCATCGTTTGTGAATCCAAACTTTCATCATAAAGGTCTTCATTGCAGCATGTGCATTGCAGCACTCTTTCTATAATATCAAAAGATTCACCTTTAAATGTATAAGTTGCTGGTCTTTCTATAATAGTAGTATCAACATCATTGTGACATGTATCACAAAACTTAGTAATTGGTTTCACGATAGTGTCCTCCATTGAATATTTTCCCCCATTATGTTTAAAATATTTTATAATATATACCTTTACCAATCTTTATGGAAAGATAAACATACACAACCTCTTGTAGAGTCAATCTTAATTTTAATATAAGTTAACACACCATTAACTTCTTTTTTGAAAATCCAAATGACTTTACCTTCACTTGGGCGATTTTCATCTACACAAGGACCATCATGATAGTCCTTTAGAGTCAACTTAAGTGTTTCATCCCAAGCCTGTTCAGGACTAGTTAAGCCGATATCTAAAAGCGCTTCTAACCATCGGACTTTTCTACCTGATGGATGATAATATGTTCTTTTGATGAAATCTCTTTTTCCTCTGGAGATGAGTTGTTTAGCTTCACGAAGAAAGGCTTTTTTGTTAAGATCAGTCAAAAACATTCCTCCAAATGATGTTAGGGTTAATCATCTCCGTGAAATAAGTATACCAAAAACGGTATTAATTAATACCAAAAAACACGAAATTTCCTTTTTTCGACAAAACTTTTCATTTTTCGACACACATTTACTGCTTTAAGGGGATAATTCAATAGAGGACAACAATAAAATTATATATGTTTTTGGGGGTCTTGGAAACTAATTTCCTTTTGAGTGAGTTTAAGGACTTTTATCCTTTATGTGGAATAAGAGATTTAACCCAAAAGGTCCGAACTTGTTGTTGGGCTCCAATTCCTCTACAGCATCAAGGTCGATTATTTACAATTAAAAAGGAACGTCATCCAATGGACCATTCAAAATCTCATCATCTAACCTCTTAATTTCACTTTTTACTAAATCCGTAATATCTAACGAGTTATAACAAACTTTACGAATTTGCATGCCTGAGTGTATTCTTTGTAATTCCTTAATGAATATTATAGCTGAAACTGCAGCTGCTCGATCCGGACTGATCTCATATTCAAATGAATCAACTGGAAAATCCCCTTGTTGAAGGCTTGGCGTATCGTAGTGGATGTAATGTACCTCAATTAATACTTTCATGTTCATCTCCCTTTGGAATAATTTACACCTCATTATACAAACGTTTGTTCTATTTTACAATTGAAATCGAACAGAGGTTCCCATATAATTAGACAATAAAGATAAGGAGTTGATAAAATGATTGGATTGTTGCTTACATCCAAAGAGGATAGGTTACCAATTGATATTATGTATATTTCAAGCAAGGGAGAAATTACACAGAGAACAATCATCGTTAAGAATATTAATGAAGAAAGTATCAGTGCATATTGTCTTACCAAGCAACAACCTCGATTGTTCAAGCTTTCTAACATTTTATCAGCTGCTAAACAGAGAAATAGAAAAGGGGTTAATTATGCGTAACAAAAAATTAACTGTAATTCAAACAAATGTATATGAAAAACTTTGTCAATTTATTGAAAAAGAAGGATATGTTCCTTCATACCGTCAATTAATGATGGAATTGGGACTATCATCAACGAGCACGATAAAAGGCCATTTAGATAGATTGAAAGATAAAGGATATATTACATGGGAACCTGGCCAACCTAGAACATTAAAAATAATAAATGAGAAAACCGCCTTATAGTTGATGGCGGTTTTGTGATTACTATAAGTTATAGGACTTCACTTAAATAACTTCTTAATTAACTTGAAAATATCAATAGTAGTACGGTTATACACTTTGTTATAAGCATATTTCTTTGGATTTCTTACCCAACCGTACCCTTTAGGCATTTTTAATCCTGCACGATGGACAACCTGTCTTTTTAAACTTGTTCTAGCAGCAATACGTTTAGTTAAACTTGGTTTTCTCATTCCAAATTTCATGGTATCACTCCTTTATTTTAAGTCTGTAAACATAAAATCGGACACAAGTGGTACTCCGTTATTTTTATCGATAAATTGAATAAATGCATAACTACCGTCTGTATTTTCCCATTTATAAGCAGTGTGGACGAAATCTGTATGTCTTGATTCTTTTTCTAAAACCCCATCTTCACCAATGATGGCTACAACTTCATCATAAGTCATTCCTTCATGAATCTTATCGGATTCTGATTTCGTAATAATCGGTTCCTCAATTAGTTCTTCTTGTTCAGGTTCAGAAACAACCTCTTTTGCTGGATCTGGAGCGGCATTCTCTTCATACCATTCATCAGCTTCTGCATCTGTCATTTCGTCCACAACTGGTTGATTCCCTAAAGGTATAACAATCATTAGAGCAATTAAAAAAGCTACAGAAGTACTTATCAGTGGTTTCTTTCCGTATTTTCTCCTCTTTATTAATAAGAAAATTGAAGATATTGCTAATAAAACAGTTAATGCTAATACAATTACAAACAAATTCACCTTTTTTCCTCCACTCTTTCGTATAAATCGTCCACTTTACAGTTTAGCAAATCGGCTAGTTTAAATGCTTTATTTAATGTTGGAAAAGACTTACCAGTAATCCAATTAGATAATTGGTTAGCTGATACTTCCATTTGTTCTGCTACAAATTTTTTCTTATAACCCTTTTGTTCTATTAAGATTCCTATTAAAGATCTCATATTCATTCACCCTACATATATATTCCATAATTTTATTTGAAGTCCTTTAAATATTTAATTTGGATGCTTCTACAAATTTTTTTGGTAAGGACAAGCAAGTTATTAGTCTTGCGCCCATACTATTTAACATACCAACAAAAATTCGAAAGTGGATACGTAACAAGTTGCTAGATAAAATGCAAGTCAGCTTACGAATCAAGACTAATATAACTATTCTACCTTAGTTTCTACCTCAGACATAAAAAATGACATTTAAAACATTAATACATCAACCAAAAATCTATTTAAATGATGTCTTTTTGCTAGGGACTATACTACGTATACCAAAGGGTGGTGGTGGCCTAATGATATTTGAATTAACTACGTCAATGCTTGCAGGAGGATTAGTTGGTTTTTCTTATTATAAAAAAAATGGTGGTGCTTCAAATGATCACGAAAAAATTGTGAGTATTGCAAGGAATTGTGGTCTGGTAAATAAGGAAGGAAAAGAGATTCGTATATTTCGCAGATCAAGAAAAAATAATTATACAGAGTATGTCTATCAAATGCCTCAGGGTTTATCAGAACAGCATTTTTTAGATAAGATTAATAATTTCCAAGACGGATTGAACATCAAAAAAACCACGATAGATATTTCATTCGATGATTTCAAAAAAATTAACTTTCGTGGAGATCTAATTAAGCAAATCAAATCCATTATGAAGAAGAAAAAGAAAGTAAGAAAAGAGGTTGAAATTGAGTTTGATGGAATGATCATCTTTCGAGTTTATAACGAACCTCTTCCTTTAATGGTTCCTTATGAGGAAGATCTAATAAAAAAATGCAGTGGATGGGAAGTTCCTGTTGGTGAAGGAAGAAGAGGCTTTATAAAACATGATTTTGAAAAGAAAGCTCATATTATTGTTGCTGGAACTACGGATTTTGGTAAATCAAATTGGGTTAATGTAGCAATAAACACTTTAATTAGAAAAAAACCTAATGATTCTACGTTTACTTTAATTGATTTAAAAGGTGGGTTGGAATTTAGTCGTTACAAGAATCTAAAGCAAGTTAAAGGGTTTGCGACAAATGTAGAAGAAGCAAGAGAGAAGCTACAAAATGCTGTTAATGAAATGGAACAAGTAACAGAATATCTTCTAGAAAAGGGTTTTCCTAATGTGAAAGATGCAGGATTTAAAGGTCGTCATTTTATTGTGATTGATGAAGCTGCAGATATGGCAGAGGACAAAGAATGTCAACGTTTATTGAAGGATATCGCAAGAAAAGGAAGGGCGAGTGGTCTTCGTCTTATCTATACTACCCAGTATCCAACTACCGAAACTGTTAGTTCTCAAGTGAAAAGGAACTGTATAGGAAGATTGTCGTTTGTTTTAGATACTGCAACAGCAAGTAATGTTGTATTAGATCAAAGTGGAGCAGAAAAATTACCGATTATCCAAGGTAGAGCTTTATATAAAGATATAAAACTTATTGAGGTTCAAACACCTTATATCACTAATGAAAAGATCAGAGAAACAATTCAACCACACATAAATATAAGACCTCGGAGAGAAAGGGTTGAATCAAGTGCAAAGACTGGCAAAGAAACAACAGAGGGAAGAAAATATACTCCTGTCATTGAAGAAACTGAGCTATCTTAGTAGATCACAATTACAAGTCCTTCATGGATTAGGAAGTGTTAGGAATGCTTCTAGAGTTATGCAAAACCTTAGTGATTATGTGAGCAGTTTCCGGGATGGAGAAAACATTTATTATCTTAATAAAGCTGGAAGAGAACGAGTTAATGCCAAAAAAATCATGAAGAAAACAACACAAGCAAGACATTATATTATGAGAAATTCAATTTTTATAGCTTACGGATCGCCTTCCACATGGAAAAATGAAATAAAACTTGGATTCAAAGAAATAAAAAATGCTTCAATCATCTGTGATGCTTTATTCACTCAAGGAAAAACCTATCACATTGTGGAAGTAGACCATACTCAAAAGATGACAAAGAATAGGTCGAAAATTGAAAAGTATAGAAAGCTCATTGAATATGGTTTTTTTGAAAAGGCTCCTAAATTTATTTGGATCACTACGACTGAATTAAGAAGAAAACAAATCTTGGAATTATCAGAAGGTCTAGAAGTCCAGGTATTCACTGTTAAGGATTTTCATTAATAAGGAGAGTGGCAACATGTTATTTAAACAACGAGAAGAAACAATGAGTATTAAAGAATTTATGAATCGTGGAAGAGAGGAGCTGCATGAATCAGAAATAATTGCATACGAAAAAGCAAAGCCTGCAGGTTGGGCTTTCGGATTATCTACATTACCTTTAGCAATGGCACCATTTACAAAAGTTCAAACAGCATCGGCACATGAGGTAGTGACAGCAGCTGCAACCTCGGATATGTATGACAAGATGGTTACTGCTTTTGATCCACTTATAGTATTAGTTCAATCCTTAGCTTATCCAATTGCAACAGTAGTTGTGTTAGGCGGGGCAATTATGGTAATGATCGGTCAGAAGGAAAAGGGATACTCTTTAATGATGAGTGCTGGTCTTGGATATGTTTTGGTTAACATGACACCTATGATTCTAAATATCTTAGTGGATGCTATGAAGGCGGTGTGATTTATGATCGTTCGTATTACAAGTAAATATGGTGAGGTGAGTAACATACACCCGACAGGACATAAAGGTGTAGATATCGCGTTAAATGAAGGTACTCCATTAAGAAGTATTGCAGATGGTGTTGTTCAAAGGGTGGTAGATCTCGGGATCGACAATATAGGCAAAGGTGTTATTGTGCAATTAGAAAATGGTAAACAGGCGATATATGGTCATATGAGCGTTATTTCAGTAAGTGAAGGTCAATACATTCATAAAGGTGAAGTCATAGGATTAAGTGGAAATACAGGTCACTCTACAGGCCCACACTTACATTTTGGAATGAAAGATAATGGAGAGTTCATTGATCCAACACCAGTAGTCGATCAAACTGTTAATCAATCATTGTGGAATCAATTTATAGAACGTGGATCTGTTTCAAATAATGATTATCCAACGATATGGGGGTATTTAGGTGAAAAGTTTATCGGTGGCGGTCTTGAAAATTGGGTTACGAATTATATTATGGCGGTACCTTTCCTGGTGGGTGTTAGTATTGGTGTTTGGGGTTTACTTAATATGGTCAATAGCAAACTTGCAACGTGGGGAGTAGGATTTGTGATGGTATTAGGGGGAATTGCGATTATATAAAAACAGGCGGAAAACCCGTCCATTCACCGCCCGTTTCTTGATCTATTTTAATTTATTTTAAGTTAATTGAATTTGGAAACCTTGAAATATCAAGGTTTTTGTAGCGGTTTGATCTATTACGATCTGTCATCCGTTATGATACTTGTACATCTAATTTAAAAGTGAGGTCTGTCCACGCGATATTTAAAAAACCTCCCCCAAACCTCCCCCAAATAAGTGGGGGAGAATACAATAAACTACAAACCAACAGACAAATAAAAAACCCTAGAATTGTTGATAAATCAACGTTTCTAGGGTTTTTACTATCGCTCTTTAAGAAGCGATTTTATTAACGAGAGTAGAACTCAACGATAAGAGCTTCGTTAATTTCTGCAGGTAATTCAGAACGCTCTGGTAAGCGAGTGAAAGTACCTTCTAATTTATCTGCGTCGAATGTTAGGTAGTCAGGTACGAAGTTGTTTGCTTCGATCGCTTCCTTAACGATGTCAAGGTTACGAGATTTTTCACGTAAAGTAATAGTTTGACCAGGTTTTACTTGGTAAGATGGGATATCTACGCGACCGCCATCTACAATGATATGACCGTGGTTAACTAATTGACGAGCTTGACGGCGAGTACGAGCTAAACCTAAACGGTATACTACGTTATCAAGACGAGAATCAAGAAGAATCATGAAGTTCTCACCATGTTTACCAGCCATTTTGCCAGCTTTATCAAATAAGTTACGGAATTGGCGCTCATTTACACCATACATGTGACGAAGCTTTTGCTTCTCTTGTAATTGTAAACCGTATTCAGAGATTTTTTTTCGTTGTCCTGGACCGTGTTGTCCTGGAGCATATGGACGCTTTTCTAATTCTTTACCTGTACCACTTAATGAAATACCTAAACGACGAGAGAGTTTCCAGCTTGAGCCTGTATAACGAGCCATGCTAACTCCTCCTTTATGTTTTTATTTTGCATAAAATAAAAACCAGACTGACTGACAATTAAGCACATTTTATTTTCATGTATCCTCGCTCCAGCAGCATAGAGTTACTCGATACACCTCCTTATGAAAAGGGGAATAAAATGAAATCATAATTGCTCCATCAATAGGCTGCATATTTTATACACAACGAACATTATATGTTTTTGTATGTATAAAGTCAAGAAGCTTTACATAAAAAAATAAGATTGATGATATATTGCCTTGTAAATAAAAACTTTTCCACCGCTATATAATAGTTAGTTTTATGATATAATGAATTATCAAATTTTGTAATTTAATGGTATGGGTGATTTTATGAATAATCAGGTTCAACTAAAAGCAATGAAAAGTGCTTTTTTTGATTTTATAAATAGTTGCAAAGATTTTTATTCAGTTCCTGATATAAATAAGGAGCTTTCTAATGTTATACAAAGAGAGCTTGCTATTAGTCATGTTGCTTTTTATCCTTACAATCAAAGTCATTCATTGTTTCCGCATATGAAATCATTCCCATTTAAATTGTACCTACACAAATTCAAGGCAGGACAAGCTTTTTGGAATCATAAGGATGTATTAATCCCTGTTTTTAGTAACGGATTTTTACAAGGCGTTATCGAGTTAAAGGACTTTCATGAGGCTGACCTTTGTGCTGATTTACATGAAGTTTCAAAAGTATGTTCAAATTTTTATAGCTATTGCTTAGAGATTCTTCAATTAAAGTTAAAGGAACAAAAAAATGAAAAGTTATATTTGCTTACAGAGCAGTTCCACTCTTTAATGAATAAGGATGATGTCTTAGTAGCATTAATAGAAACATTGCAAAACATGTATACGGACTTTACGTTCTATTTGTTTCTATCACATGATAATGAAAACAAAAACCATTTACCGATAAAAAATCTAGGCTTTGATGATCAAGATGATGATGAAATGGCTATGGAAGCTTTTGTTACGGGAAAAGCTTTGTTTACTAGCCATGAACAAAAGAAAAGCACAGCCCTGTATTCGCCTTTAAAAGGAAAACAAGGTGTGTACGGTGTCTTGCAGGTAGTTGCACATGATTCGATAACAATAAATGATCAAGATCGGAATTTTATTACGATGCTAACGAATGCTGCTGGAACTGCGATGGAAAATGCTCAGCTTTACGACCAATCAAAAAGGCTAATTAAAGATTTGCAATTAATTAATGAAACCTCACACAGATTAAACAAAAATCTTAGATTAATAGATACAATGAATTATATGTCTAAGCGAATCTTAGAATCTTTCGAAGCAGATGAGGTAGGTTTCTATTATAAAAATCATAATAAAGATATTCAAATTTTCCCAGGGAGCACAAGTTATTTTGAATCAGAAGAAGTAAAAGTTTATATTAACTATATTCAGGAGAAGCTTGAAAAAGATTTAGAGGGATTGTTTTTAGGAGACATCACATCATATTTGCCTAATGTGCCATATTCTTCCGTAATGGCTGTTCCGATGGTTCAGAGTGATACTCTTAAAGGTTGTGCTCTTGTTTTACATAAAAATCCATATCATTTCTCTTTTGATATGTTTAAATTACTTCAATCACTCATACACCATTCCACACTAGCTTTATCAAATTCTTTATTAAGAGAAGAGCTTGAGACATTAGTTAAGACTGATCAATTAACACAATTATATTCACGCAATTATATGAATTCTTGTATTGAAAACTCGATGAAGATCGATCGGCAAGGTACATTTATTTTAATTGATATCGATAATTTTAAGGCTGTAAATGATACGTATGGACACCAAGTAGGTGATGAAGTCCTCATTCAGGTTGCGAAAATAATGAAAAATAATATTAGGGATCATGATATTGGAGCAAGATGGGGTGGAGAAGAATTGGCGATCTATTTACCTCATGTTGAAATTGATATTGGAATAGCTATTGCAGAAAGAATTGTGAAAAAAGTAAAAGAAAACACTTCGCCGACTGTAACAATCTCCTGTGGTGTATCAACTTGGAAGGCTGAAAATGGAAAAAATTATGATCAGTTGTTTAGCCGAGCAGATAAGGCTTTATATAGTGCAAAGAATTTAGGGAAAAATCAAGTCATTGTTCAGGTGAGCTAAAAGCAGCTCACCTTTTTTATTTTTTATCCAACTCTTAACAGGTAGTAAGACCCCTGCATCATGCTATTAAGTTTAGAAAAAGGGAAGTGGAGAATAACTGTCCGTAAAAAGGTTTAATTGGTTCAACTAACCATCAGTGGGGAACCCCATTGATGGAAGTTTCACTTTATAATAGCTCTGCTAGAACGTCAACAAACTCTTCTAAAAAAGCTTGATCCTGTTCATTGAATCGATCTTTTGAAGGACTATCGATATCGAGGACACCAATAACTTTACCTTGGGATACAAGTGGGACAACAATTTCCGAGTTAGAAGCGGCATCACATGCTATATGCCCTGGGAATTGGTGCACGTCTGCAACTCTTAATGTTTCTTTATTTGCAGCAGCAGTACCGCAAACTCCTCTTCCTAAAGGGATTCGTACACACGCAGGAAGACCTTGAAAAGGTCCTAATACAAGCTGATCTTCTTTCATCAGATAGAAGCCTACCCAGTTGATATCATCTAAAAATTGATTTAATAAAGCTGAGGCATTAGATAGGTTTGCAATTAAATCTTTTTCACCTTCTACCAGTGCCTTTAATTGTCTAATAACTAAAGAATATTGTTCAGGCTTATTGCCTTGGTATTTTTCGACATGAAACATCTTTTTTTACCACCTTTTGATTATTTTTTTAATGTAAATAAAACTTTGTCGAGAAAAACATGAAGGAGTAATTCCCCTAAAAATTGAATTTGTAACATAAGGTATAGGGGGTGTGAAATGTGATTCAAGAAAATAAAAGAGATACTAAACAAAAAATAATAAATGCAGCTATCTATCTTTTTAACTCGAAGGGATTTACTGGAACTTCTGTTAGGGAGATTGCTGCAAGAGCAAATGTTAATGTTGCCCATATTTCTTATTATTTCAAAGGTAAGGGTGGTTTGCTAGAATACTTAGTGTCCCATTACTATGAAGGATACTTAAAAGTGATTGAAGAAAATTACACCCAAATTCAGTTTAGCCATGCTCACGCAGTATTAAGTAAAATGATTCTTGATTTGCTCTACTATCAGCATGAAAATCGCCAACTTTCAAGATTGGTCTATCGGGAAGTAACGGTGGATTCCGTGCTGATCCGTGAAGTAATGACAACTTATTTAACAAAAGAAAAATATTACATTAAATCATTATTCGAACAAGGGATCGAGGAAGGACAGTTTCGAAAAGGTTTTGTCCCACATATGATTATTCAGCTAAGAAGTCTTTTGCATACTCCGTATTTACAGCCCCAATACATGAGTGAGGTCCTTCATATTCAACCACATGAAGCGTATTTCGTCCATCAATATTACAAAGAATTAAAAATTTGGCTTAATTCCTTGTTAACAGAACCTACTTCAAAAGATAGTCGTTTATTAGCGATTCGTTAAAAGATCATAATGTGTATAGTTCTTTCCAACATCCCTGGCACTATGGGCATCAGAACCATAGATGAGAGGGATTTTTTGTTTTTGAGCTAATTGTACGATATCTGGATTTGGATAAGTTTCTCCACAATACTCTTTCCTTAATCCGGCAACATTAAAATCCAGTTCCATGTTTTGTTCTTTAACGGAAGCTAGAATTTTCTCAATGATGTTTAGATTCGAAAAAGTTATTGGGTATACCTTTTGAAATTTATTCACCAATGTAATATGACCAATTCGATTAGGCTTATACTCTCCTAATCGACTATGAATAGATTGTAAGACTTCATTATAATAAATTTTATGAAGATTATATAGGGTACCTGCTTCATGAAGCATTAAACCAAATGTCTTTTCATCATAATCCATGCAATAGTATTGATCATTAATCTTCAAAAAATGGACGGATAAAATACTATCATCTAGAAATTTGCCATATTTGTCTAAGAAATCTGTTATTTCTTGTTCGTAGTCTTTAATATAGTCGACTTCTAATCCAATATGGATACGAATATCGTTTTTATACTTTTCTTTTCTCCTTTGAATACTTTCAATATAATCTTCCATTTGGTTATGTTCCATTGCGCTATCTTTCATTGGTGTTGGATCAATGAATCCTTTTGGAAGCGGAGCGTGTTCCGTAAAAGTTAAATCTGTAAATCCTTCTTTGATTGCTTGTTCAATATACATGTCAAGTGTGTCCTTTGTTCCATGTGGACAAAAAGGTGTATGAACATGTCCGTCCTTTTTAGTATACATAGTACCCTCCTGATCTTTAAAATCCGAATTCGACCCCTTTTGATAGGTTCTTGATTGTCATTTTATTGACTTGCACAAATAATGTAAAAAAATTAAAATTTCTGGTCAAAAAATGTCGTTTACATGGTATCATAAATACATTGAAAATAACATTAGGAAAGTCTCAATGATATGACGATAATAAGAAGTATAAGGGCATAGTTATCGTGTGAAATTTTCAAACTGAAATTATCATACATTAAAATATAAAATTGATGTTTTCTTAAACGTCAATGGAGAAAATATTTTCTCCTTAATCAAGGATTTTGTGTAGTAACGAGGGGGCTAACTATGGAGGTTTTAATTGGACTAGTCCTTCTGATATGTATTTTATCTGGTGCTGGATACATGTTTAGAAGAAAGATCTATAAAGAGGTTGATCGATTAGAGGCACGAAAAATTGAAGTTATGAATCGTTCCATTATTGATGAATTATCAAAGGTGAAAGAATTAAAAATGACTGGACAAGCAGAAGAATTGTTCGAACAATGGAGAAGTGAATGGGATGAAATTATCACTAGTCAACTTCCGGAGATTGAAGAGCTTTTGTTTGATGCAGAAGAATTTGCTGATAAATACCGATTTAATAAGTCACAAAATGTCCTTCAACATATTGATAAGATGTTAATGACAGTCAACGAAAATATTGACAAGATCATTGAGGAGATCAATGAGTTAGTAACAAGTGAGGAAAAGAACGCTATTGAAAGTGAAGAGGTTAAAGAGTTATATAAAAAAGTGAAAAAAACCTTATTAGCACATAGCCGACAGTTCGGTAAAGCACACAGGAAATTAGATGAGGATTTAACCTTAATTACAGATTCTCTTAAAGAATTTGATACTGAGACAGAACAAGGAAATTACCTCCTAGCTAGAAAAGTATTGATCAATTTAAAGCAACAGCTTGACGTTCTTCAGTATAAAATGGATGAAATCCCTAAATTATTAACTGAATGTACTGTCACCATTCCTAATTTAGTTAATGAACTAAAAGAAGGCTATAAAGAAATGATGCAGGCCGGATATTACTTAGAACATATTCAGCTGGATGTTGAACTTGACAAAATAAATGATAACTTAGAAAAGTTTCAAGTGAAGATTGAGGAAGCAGACCTTGATGATGTTCAGGAAGGGCTTCAACTTATACAAGAATCTGTCGACCAATTATATGATCTCTTAGAAAAAGAGGTCGAGGCAAATCAATTTGTAAAACAAAAGACAGATCAAATTAGTGGTAATCTGGATAAGCTATCTGAACAAAAGATAGCTACGATTGAAGAAACAAATCTTGTTAAGCAAAGCTATCAATTATCAGAAACTGAGCTTGATAAGCAAAAGCTAATAGAAAAGCGTATTACACAGCTAGAAAAGAAATTTGCCCAAATTCAGCAAAATCTTTTAGAAGATCAAGTTGCTCATTCCATCGTCAAAGAAGAACTTGAAGAAATTGAAAAGCAAATCTTTGAACTGCTTGATGAGCACAACCAGTATCGTGAAATGCTTCAAACACTTAGAAGAGATGAGCTTGAAGCACGAGAGAAATTAGTTTCATTAAAACGAATGCTTTTAGAAACAACAAGATCTGTTCAACTTAGCAATATTCCAGGACTTCCTGAGGAGTTTGTACAGCTTATTGAACAAGGAAAAGGAGATGTTCAAAAAGCGACTATGAAATTAGAGGAAATTCCTCTCAATATGATGATGGTGACTGAGTTGCTTAAAAATGCAGTTGAAACAGTAGAATCTCTTAAAGAATTTGCGGATGAATTAATTGAACAGGTTAATTTATTTGAGCAAGTCATTCAATATGGTAATAGATACCGTAGTCGTCAGCCTCAGTTAGCAAACAAATTTATTGAAGCAGAGAAATTGTTTAGAGAGCATTTATATAAGGAAGCTTTAGATGCTGCGGCAGCTGCTATTGAACAAGTTGAACCTGGCTCAATGGATAAGATTCAAAATTTATTAAATGAACAGCAAGATGATCAAGTTTTAGTTCGAAAATAGTTTGCTGAAATTTTAACAGGAATGAAAGATGTAGGGGTAACCTTCTCTTTGTATTTCCTGTTTTTTTATACGTTTGTATAAATGATAAGGGTAACTATGGCTCTATCTTCGCCTATATAAAAATTCGCCTAATGGCGAGTTTTTATATAGGCTTATATCATTCATTTTTCTTTCGCGCTGCGTTGTGATATGATTACACATTGATAAAAGCTTTAATTACATAGCTATTTGGAGGAACCAAAATGTTGTATCTAGACAACAGTGCAACGACAAAACCATATAAAGATGTACTATCAACTTATATTAAAGTAACAGAGGAATACTTTGCTAATCCCTCTTCAATTCATAAGTTAGGGAGTGAAGCTGAGGTTTTATTAACTCAGTCAAGAAAGCAAGTTGCAAATTTATTAGGTGTCTCAGATGAAGAGATCATTTTCACATCAGGTGGGACAGAAGGAAATAACCTTGCTATTAAGGGTGCAGCATTTGCAAATCGCCATAAAGGAAACCATATCATTACAACTGTTATTGAACATCCTTCTGTTTTAGAAGCATGTAAACAATTAGAATCAATTCATGGTTATCAAGTAACATACTTAGAGGTAGACGGAAATGGAAGAGTAGCTGTCGAGGATGTTAGAGAAGCACTTCAAAAGAATACTGTTCTTGTTTCAATTATGCATGTCCATAATGAAATAGGAACAATACAGCCAATTGAAGAGATTGGACAGGTTATTAAACAAAACTCAAATGCGATTTTCCACGTTGATCATGTTCAAGGTGTTACGAAGGTCCCTTTGGAATTTTACAAATCAGAGATCGATTTATGTACAATTTCAGGACATAAGTTTCATGGTTTAAACGGAACAGGAGCTTTGTTCGTAAGAAAAGGTGTTCAGCTCGTCCCTTTATTTTCTGGAGGAGCTCAAGAGTTACAATTAAGATCTGGTACAGAGAGCTTGGCCGGGAATGTGACGTTGGCTAAGGCATTAAGAATGTCTTTTGAAAAGGGAAACCAGCAAATCGAGAGTCTTTTTCAAACTCATAAGAAATTAAGATCTGAATTAATGAAAATAGAAGGCGTCAAAATAAATACCCCTGAGGATTTTTATGCACCACATATCATAAATTTCTCAGTACCAGCTTTAAAATCAGAAGTGCTTATCCACTTTTTTGGTGAAAACAATATTTTTGTATCAACAACATCTGCTTGCTCATCAAGAAGTAAAAAAATGAGCCAGGCATTACTTTCAATGAATAAGAGCGAAGATATTGCTAAATCCGCAATCAGGGTTAGTTTATCACTTGATCACAATGAAAACATGATTGATCCTTTTGTGTCAACACTTAAAAAAGGGATAGAAAAATTAACCAAAGTAATGAGGTAGAAAAATGGAATTTGATCACATATTAATACGGTTTGGGGAAATATCTACTAAAGGAAGAAATAGGAAAAAATTTGTTGATCGGTTGAAAACAAATATAAAGGAAGTGCTCAATCAATTTCCTGCATTAACCTATCAAGCTACAAGAGATCGATTATACATTCATTTGAATAACGAGAATCATGAGGAAATTGTTGAGAAACTTAAACTTGTTTTTGGCATTCAATCGTTTAGTTTGGCTATGAAGTGTAAAAGTGATTTGACTGATATAAAAGAAATAGCCTTAAAAGCTGTGAAAAGCTTATATCAACCAAATGATACGTTTAAAGTAACGGTAAAGAGAGCAAATAAGCAGTTCCCTCACGATACGAATGAACTTAATTACCAAATTGGGAGCCATATCTTAATTCATACTGATGATCTTAAGGTCGATGTGAAAAATCCAACAATAAATGTTCGGGTTGAAGTTCGTACTGAGGCAACGTATATAACATGCTATGATTACAAAGGCGCTGGAGGGTTACCGGTTGGATCAGGCGGTAAGGCTGTATTATTATTATCAGGCGGCATCGATAGTCCTGTTGCTGGTTTTTTGTCTTTAAAACGGGGGGTAGAACTGGAAGTTGTCCATTTCTTCAGTCCACCGTATACAAGTGAGCGAGCTAAACAAAAAGTGATTGATTTAACAAAAGAATTAACCGCATATGGCGGCAAAATTAAGCTTCATATTGTTCCTTTTACAAAGATTCAAGAAAAAATTCAGGAACAAGTTCCAGAAAATTATACAATGACTTCAACTAGAAGAATGATGGTGAAAATTGCTGATCAACTTCGACAAAAACAACAAGCATTGGCACTAATTACGGGAGAAAGTCTTGGTCAGGTAGCTAGTCAAACACTTGAGAGTATGGTGGCGATTAATGATGTGACAAGCACACCGATCTTAAGGCCGCTTATTACAATGGACAAAACAGAGATCATTGATATTGCCAAAAAAATTAATACACATGATATTTCCATTAGACCTTACGAAGACTGCTGTACAATTTTCACTCCTGCAAATCCAAAAACTAAACCTAAAGTCGATAAAGTATCAAGGTTTGAAAGCTTTGTGGATTTTGATGAGCTTGTAAAAGAAGCAGTGAATAATATAGAAACCTTAACAATCACGCTTGATCAAAAGGGTAATTTTGAAGCTTTATTTTAATCAATCAAACTGGCATGAAGTTGCATGGAAAACAAACGATATTTTGTGAAGAATTACCAAAAAAATAAATGAATGAAGCCATGTGTATTTACACATTCTATACTCACAAGGAGGTGATACACATGGCACAAAATAGATCAAACAACTCTAATCAATTATTAGTAGCTGGAGCTCAACAAGCTATCGACCAAATGAAGTTTGAAATCGCTTCTGAATTCGGTGTTAACTTAGGAGCTGAAACAACTTCACGTGCTAACGGTTCTGTCGGTGGTGAAATCACAAAACGTTTAGTTTCTTTTGCTCAACAACAAATGAGTGGTTCTTTCCAACAACAATAATTAAATAAAGAATGGCTACTAAGGGTGGGGGCAACCCCGCTCTTTTTCATTTAAATAGTTATGAGCAAGGAGGAACCGAAATAATATGACTAGAGATGACCGTGAAAATATCGCTGAAGACGGTGAAAGAGAACAACAACAAAGATTAGAAAAAAGCAGGAAACAACAAAGAAAAAGAAGAAATGAACCAAAAAATGCAAAACAAGCAAATGAACAAAGTTAAATAAATAGATATCTTGTTTACAGGCCTTACTAGGTCTGTTTTGTTTTTTATGACCATAAGATAGTATTAAGTTAAATAATTGATAGAGTACAACATTTGTAAGATTTCAAAAGTTTGAATCATTAGGTATAATATGTATGTAAGATCCAAGAAGGAGGGGGAAACATGGTAAGAGAAGAGCTTCTTGCACCACCAATTTATAATTTAGTCGAAGAAATAGAGAGATTTTCAGAGGATGCTACAAGGGTGGCGCTTAAATGGGAAAATGAAATAGGTGAGAAAAGTGAGATTACCTATCGTTCACTAATGAAAAGAGTAAATCAGATTGGAAACGCTTTCAAAAATGAGGGGCTGAAGCAAGGAGACACAGTTCTTGTAGTGATCCCGCGAGTAATTGATGCATATGCAGTTTATTTAGGAGCCTTAAAGGCTGGATTGGTCGTCATTCCCAGCTCTGAAATGTTACGTACAAAAGATTTGCAATACCGAATAACACACGGCGATGTAAAGGCTGTTGTAAGTTATGGATTATACACGAATGAATTTAAAGACATAAAAGAATATGATTCAATTAAAAAATTTGTTATCCATGGGTCTGAACACGATTGGATTTCTTTAGAAGAACTGTTAAGCATACAAGATTCCAACATGGAACTGGTAAAAACAGAATCAACCAGTATGGCATTTATCTCCTATACTTCTGGAACAACTGGTAATCCTAAAGGAGTTGTTCATACACATGGCTGGGCATTTGCACATTTGCGTACGGCTGCTAAAAATTGGTTGAGTATAAACGAGGAAGATGTTGTTTGGGCAACAGCAGGACCAGGCTGGCAGAAGTGGGTTTGGAGTCCATTTCTATCCGTTTTGGGAAGTGGAGCAACTGGATTAATTTATCACGGTAAGTTTAATCCCGAAAAATATTTACAGCTTCTTGATAAGTATCAAGTTAATGTTTTATGTTGTACTCCGACTGAATATCGATTAATGGCAAAAGTTGAAAACCTAGAAAATTATTCACTTTCAACGTTACATAGTGCGGTTTCAGCTGGTGAGCCTCTGAATCGCGAGGTAATCGAAACTTTTGAGAAATATTTTAATGTACAAGTTAGAGATGGATATGGCCAAACGGAAAATACATTATTGGTTGGCGTTATGAAAGGTATGGAGATTAAACCAGGTTCTATGGGGAAACCGACACCAGGGAATGACGTTAAAATCATTGATGATGAAAGTAATATTTGTAAAGTTGGAGAGGTTGGAGACATCGCTGTTCATCGAGATACCCCTGCTTTATTCAAGGAATATTATAAAGATTTTGAACGTACAGCTATGCAATTTAGAGGCGATTATTATATAACGGGGGATCGTGCAAAAATGGATGATGATGGATACTTCTGGTTTGAAGGGAGAAGTGATGATATTATCATTAGTTCAGGCTATACGATTGGACCATTTGAAGTTGAAGATGCACTCGTAAAACACCCTTATGTAAAGGAATGTGCAGTTGTTGCTAGTCCCGATAAAGTGCGTGGAAATATAGTGAAAGCATATGTTGTGTTGCGAAATCCATCATTAGCGGACAATCCTGACATTATCAAAACAATGCAGGAGCATGTAAAGGCTCTAACAGCTCCTTATAAATATCCACGTGAAATAGAATTTGTCGAAGATTTGCCGAAAACAACTTCAGGGAAAATTCGCCGAGTTGTACTAAGACAGCGAGAATTACAATTAAAGCAGGGATAATAATACACTAGAACCGAGACACGACTCTCGGTTTTTTTTCTTTGGACCTACATATGCTACTCTTATTAAAAAAGGTTGAACATGGAGGGATGGATAATGGGTACGTTATGGTACGGGGGTAAAATTTATACGTTAGAAAGCGAAGGTGATACGGTAAATGCCGTGTTCACTAAGAATGGTCAAATCATAGCCACTGGAAGTACTGAAGCTCTTAGGGAGCAATTTGATAAGGAAATAACAGAAGAACAAAATCTTCAAAATTATACAATGATACCAGGACTAGTCGATAGTCATTTACATTTAATAGGTCATGGGGAAAAGTTATTAAGATTAGATTTTTCAAATATGAAGAATTCTACAGATATGATTGAAAGTATAAAGCTCAGAGCTAGTGAGGTACCTGAAGGACGCTGGATCATAGGAGAGGGGTGGAATGAAAATCAATTAGAGGATAAAAAAATTCTTCATAGAACAGAATTGGATAAAGTAGCGCCAAATCATCCTGTGTTGCTAAAACGTGTATGCAGACATGCGATGGTCGTTAACTCTAAAGCCTTACAACTTGCGAATATTTCCAAGGAAACAATTGATCCTGCAGGAGGCGTGATTGTTAGAGATGAGGATTGGCATCCTACAGGTTATTTACTAGATAAAGCACAGGATCTTATCCTAAATATTGCCCCGTTTCCAGCTCAGGAAGAAATACAATATGCACTAGAGACCTCAATAAAGGATTGCTATAAAAAAGGGCTGGTCGGTGGACATACTGAAGATCTATCTTATTATGGAAGCTTAGAAAATACACTGAATGCATTTTACAATATTCTAGGAATGGGGTTGAAATTTCGAAGTCATTTGCTAGTTCATCATCAAGTGATTGATGAATTACATAGGAGCAAAAGGGAGAACAATGAGTTTATTGAATTTGGAGCAATGAAAATTTTTGCAGATGGTGCCTTAGGAGGCAGAACAGCTTTATTAAGCTTTCCCTATAAAGATGATCCAACCACCTTTGGAGTTGCCATACATTCAAAAAAAGAATTAGAGGAGTTAATTAAAAAAGCGAGAGGGTATGAAATGGAAGTTGCCGTCCATGCCATTGGTGATTTAGCTTTTGAATGGGTTCTTAGCTTAATTGAAAAACACCCACCTAAAAAGGGTCAGCATGATCGCATTATTCATGCTCAAATTTTAAGGAAGGAGTTAATTGAAAAAGCAAAGTCTTTACCAATCGTTCTTGATATTCAACCTCGTTTTGTTGCGAGTGATTTCCCTTGGGTAATCGATCGAGTTGGGGAGGAACATTTAAATACGTGTTATGCATGGAAAACTCTAACTGAAGCAGGGATTGCTTGTGCAGGGGGATCTGATGCTCCTATAGAGCCTGTTGATCCAATTCTAGGAATCTATGCAGCAATGACAAGGACAAGTGTTTACGAAGGTTCAAAGAAATCCTATTTGCCTGAACAAAAGCTTTCCGTTTTTGAAGCCGTAGAATTATATACTAAAGGCAGTGCCTATGCTATTCATAAACAAAATAAGCGAGGGATCATAAAGCAAGGCTTCGTAGCTGATTTTACGGTATTTGATCAAGATATTTTCACCCTAAATCCTGAACAATTATTAGAAACAAATGTAGTCATGACTATTGTAGATAATGAAATAATGTATAAAAAATAAAGTGAAACTAACCATCAGTGGGGGAGTCTTCATCTCCTGCTGATGGTTAGTTGAACTAATCGGACCTTTACGGGCAGCTATCCCCCACCTATGCTCATTGTAAACTCAGAAGCTTGAGGTGGGGGTCTTACTTGGTAAGAGTGAGATAAACCACACAGGAGTACAGTGTTGCCTGTATCCTTACCTTTTACTTTTATAAAAACGTTCTTTTTACTTTTTCCCAGAACGAGTTATCTTTTAACTTAACTGTTTTGATAGGGAGTTCACTTAATCCATACTCAAGCTGTTGCACATGGCGAATACTAAGTGCTTCATTATCTATACCTATAATTGGGTAATCGTTTCCATCCTGAACCACTTTAAGAGTTAATTTTCGTTTATCGCTTAAAATAAATGAGGAACCTAAGGTACGGTATAAATTATTGTTTAAAGATGCCAGTTCACTAACCTGCAAGCATGGGATCATAGGGTCTACGACTGCTCCGTTTACTGATTTATTGTATGCTGTACTGCCAGTAGGAGTAGCGATTAACATTCCGTCACCTCTAAATGTTTCGAAGTGAAGATCATCAATAAAAACATCAATGACAAATGTTTTAATAATACTTGAGCGAACTGAACACTCATTTAGACATTTAAATGTAGTGTTATTGTCAATTTTTACTTCTAAAACAGGATAACGTCTAACTTCAATTTGAGATTCATTCATTGCTTGTAGCATTTTTTCCCGATCATCAAGATGGAAATCACAATAGAGGCTTATCGTATGATCAACGCCAATTCCTACATACAAACAATCAGTTCTGAAATTTGTTTTTCTAACTGCTTGAAGAAATGCACCATCTCCACCAATACTTACAATGATATTTGCCAATTTATGATCTTCTACTACATGAAAATCTCTTTCTTTTGCAAAATTGATTAGTGAATGAATTTTATCAATTATGCTTTCATCTTTCTTGTAATAAAAATAAACATTACGACGGTCTGACATAGTAATTCCTCCTTTTTATGTATATCTCCACATTTTTCCTGGAAGATGGTACAATACTCTATGTTGTTTAGTTTACCACTTTTACATAATTAAATGTTTGAATCTGCTAGATAAAACATAATGAAATTCATAGTGAAAATTAGGGAGGTAGATTTCGATGAATGGTAAACGATGGGGAGCAATTGTCATTGCAGGTGTTTTATTTGTATTTTCCATCATTATTAGTTCGACCATGATGTTCCTAAATCAAAGTGAAATGTTTTCTGAGGCTTTTGCGAGCGGAACAGAATTTTCAGAAGACGTAATTGAGGAAGGCTCTGAATTCAGCAAAATTCTAGTGCTAAATGTAAATGGAGTTATTCAAGACACAGGTGAAGATGTAACATCCTTCTTCAGCACTGCAGGTTATCAACATCAGACATTTCTTGATATGATTGAGGCTGCAGGAGAAGATGATACGGTTAAAGGAATCATTTTACGTGTGAATTCACCGGGCGGCGGAGTAGTCGAAAGTGCTGAAATACATAAAAAGCTTTTAGAGTTAAAGGAGTCTAGTAAAAAGCCGATTTACGTTTCAATGGGAACACAAGCTGCATCAGGCGGCTATTATATTTCAACCGTTGGTGATAAAATTTTTGCGGCACCAGATACATTAACAGGTTCTCTGGGAGTCATTATGCAATCTATTAACTATGGTGAGCTAGCTGAAGAATATGGTGTGAAATTTGAAACGATTAAAAGCGGGCCATATAAAGATATTTTCTCACCTACACGAGAAATGACAGAGGAAGAAAGAAATATATTACAAGCAATGGTGAATAATGCATATGACGGCTTTGTGAATGTGATAACGGAAGGGCGCCCATTATCAGAGCAAGAAGTTCGACAAGTGGCAGATGGGCGAATTTATGACGGAAGACAAGCGAAGGAAATTAAGTTAGTTGATGAATTAGGCTATTTTGATGATACTGTAGAGGCTATGAAAAAGGATTTAAAGCTAGAGGATGCAAAGGTTATTGAATATGGATCAGCATTAGGGTTTGGAAATTTCCTTTCAATGAGTGCAAGTAAAATATTTAAGGAAGAGGCTGAGTTATCTACTCTGCTTCAGCTTTTGTCAAATTCAAATTCGCCAAGATTAATGTATTTATATTCTGAATAAGGGGGAATGAACGTGGACTCTACATTTGAAGGCTCGTATCAAAATGAAGATATTGACCAGCAGCCTGTCGAAAAGGAAACGATCGTTCATTATCCGAATTTGCTTGCTGGATTTTGGATTCGTTTTTGGGCATATTTAATAGATTTACTTGTAATAGGAAGTGTCAATCGTATTATCATTTATCCTTTATTCAGTTTTATTGGTTTAGATAACAGCAACTCTTTTATTTTCTCACCAGTTTCCATTGCAACAGCTATTACGTATTTTCTTTACTTTGTTATCATGACAAAGCTTCTTAACCAAACCTTAGGTAAAATGATATTTGGGTTAAAGGTTGTAGCACTGAAAGACAAAAAGCTGAGTTGGGGGACAATTATTTTCAGAGAATTAATCGGCAGATATATTTCAAAAACAATATGGATTGGGTTTTTAATTACAGCTTTTACGCCTAAAAAGCAAGCATTGCATGATATTTTTGCTGACACTCTAGTTATTCATGAAAAAGTTTTTTCAAAAGAAGTGAGTGAAAAACAGGTATTAAGCAATGTGAATCCATCCGAAATATAGAAAACTATGCTACTTATTATCAACCCTGTTATTTATTTAGCAGGGTTTTGTGCATATGTGTAGATAGTTAATTCAAGGCTGAAACCTGCTATTTATTTTGCAGGTTTATTTTGTATATATAGGGGTGATAATGAGAAATTGAAAGGATGTGATGAATTTGTTCTGGGTCATAATTATTCTAGTCGTATTATTTATTATTCTTTTTCTTATTTTCATCACAAAATTAACAGTTATCTTGGATCTTCAACATATTGGAGATGATGATCATTTTAAAATTAAACTACGTGCTTGGCGATACATTAGATATACAATAAATATCCCTCTTGTGAAGATTGACGATGAAGCTAATATCATCTTAAAACAAGAACAAAAGCCCGGGACTGAAGAGTCTAAGCGAAATGTAAAAGAAGCACAAAAAAAAATAACACCTGAGGAAGAAGTTAAGGCTCTGCGTGATGTGAAAGAAATTCTCCAGCATGTTATAGGGATGCATAAAATTGTTCGCCGTTTTTTAAAGAAAATAAAAGTGAAAGAATTAGAGTGGCATTCTCAGATTGGAATAGGAGATGCTGCACATACCGGAATGTTATCTGGAGCTGCTTGGTCTATTAAAGGTAGTGTTGTTGGATTAATCAGCAGCTATATGCAATTACAAGCAACCCCTGTAATGACTATATCACCGGCATTTAATGTCTACTGTTCTAAGACAAAATTTAAATGTATGATTCAGTTTAGAATCGGGCATGCTATTTTCGCAGGTATTCAGTTCATAAAATATTGGCGAGGCGGACGTCCAAAATTAAAAAGTAAGCCATTTTCATTTTTTGCAAATTAACAAAATGGTAGTAGACGACAACTTCGATATTATGAACATGATCGTTTAAACATTCTAAAAGGAGGATACATACTATGAGTGATCATCCAATTCAAGGATTAATGAAAACTGCAATGGAAAACCTTAAGCAAATGATTGATGTTAATACGATTGTAGGTGATCCAGTTGAAACACCAGATGGAAGTGTTATTCTTACTGTATCAAAGGTAGGATTTGGATTTGCAGCTGGTGGTAGTGAATTTAATTCAACAAATACGGAAGAAACCGATGGGCAAAAGGCACCTAAACTTCCATTTGGTGGAGGAAGTGGTGGAGGCGTTTCTATTACTCCAATAGCATTTTTAATTGTATCATCCAACGGAGTGAAAATGCTTCACCTAGACGAGAGTACGCATTTATATGAGAAAATACTAGAGGCTGCACCACAAGCAGTTGAAAAGATTCAAGGAGTTTTTAAGAAAAATAAAGATAGTGAGACAAAAAGTGACCCGCTTGAAAATGGCTCAAATCAAAAGCAAGATTTAGATATTTAAACTGCCTAGTTACTAGGCAGTTATTTTTTCGGAGTAGTATATTTACAAGATTTACTCAAACATAATTATTGATAAATATGGTAAGCTAGGATATATTTACTCTGTACATAATTATAAGGGAGGAATTCGGTATGGCTTCAATTACGTTTAAAAATAACCCGGTAACACTGCTTGGAAATGAAGTAAGTGTAGGTGATCAAGCACCTGATTTCACTGTTTTAGCAAATGATCTATCACCTGTTTCGTTAGCGAATTCAAAGGGGAAAGTACGAATTATCTCTGTAGTACCTTCTATTGACACTGGCGTATGTGATGCTCAAACTCGTCGTTTTAACGAAGATGCATCACAACTAGAAAATGTAGAAGTTTTGACCATCAGTATGGACTTACCATTTGCACAAAAAAGATGGTGCGCTTCAAATGGTCTTGAAAATGTTCAAACATTATCAGATCATCGTGATGCATCATTTGGTGAAGCGTATGGAGTACTTATTAAAGAATTACGTTTACTTGCTCGTTCTGTATTTGTAGTAGATTCAAACGACAAAGTAACATATGTTGAGTACGTAAGTGAAGCGACAAATCATCCTAACTATGAAGCAGCAATTGAGGCAGCAAAATCAGCTCAATAAGGCTAAAAATACCAAAAGGGACTGTTCGATAGAGATCAGTCCTTTTTTGTTTCTTCTTTTTTATAGAAGGAGAGAATTGATTTCATTTATCCCGCTTAACGGGCAGTAAGATCCCCGCCTCAAGCTTCTGAGTTTACATAGAAGGTAGTTGGGGAATAACTGCCCGTAAAGGTCCGATTGGTTTTACTAACCATCAATGAGGAATGAAGTTCCGCTGGTGGAAGTTTCACTTTATTTTGACTAAAATATGAAGTATGTCTAGAATGGTAAGAGGTAAAAGGCTAGGAGGAGTAAATGAATGAAAACAATATCAAAAATCGAGAATTTATTTACGGTTATTAATGAAACAGCAGATTTACTTGCTAAGGAGTGTAAAATTACTTATATAGAGGCATTGGCTGAAACAGGGGAAAATTTATTTCAAGGATCAATTCTTCAGGAAAACCTTAGTGAAGTAACATTAAAAAGCTTAGAGAGAAAATATGAATCAATTTCTTTAGATACATTTGAAAAAGAAGAACTACGCAAAGCCTATCAATTAGCAATCTTAAAAGGCTTAAAAGAAGGTGCTCAACCAAATCATCAAATGACACCTGATACAATAGGATTGTTTTTGGGATATTTAGTAAGTAAATTTATTGGAAATAGAAAAGAGCTTTCAATTTTGGATCCAGCGGTTGGTACAGGAAATTTACTAACAACCATATTAAACTATTTGGGGATAGAAACTATAGAGAGCTATGGTGTTGATGTTGATGATCTGCTTATTAAACTAGCCTATATTAATGCAAACTTGCAAGAGCACCCAATCCACTTTTTTAATCAAGATAGTTTAGAGAGGCTATTAATAGACCCTGTCGACGTTGTTCTATGTGACTTACCAGTAGGGTATTATCCAAACGATCTAGAAGCTGCTAAATATCAATTAAAGGCAGATGAGGGCCATTCCTATGCGCATCATTTATTCATGGAGCAAAGCATCAATCATATAAAGGAAAATGGATATCTTTTCTTTATTGTTCCTAATTCATTATTCGAAACAAAAGAAGCGCCTAAATTGAATAAGTATTTAAAAGAAGTAGCTATTATTCAAGGATTTATCAAATTACCATTATCACTATTTAAAGATGAAAGACATGGTAAGAGCATCTTGATTCTACAGAAAAAAGGTCCGGAAGCAAAAGCGCCTAAACAAGCAATGCTTGCGGAGTTACCAAAGTTTTCGAATATAGATGCGATGAATTCAATTATGAAACAAATGGATCAATGGTTTAAAGAGAATAAGGGGATATAAAAGAGGCTCAAATTTGTGCCTCTTTTTTTTGGTTCTTTTATCCTCATCTTTAAATGAAACAGCATTTATTTATCCTGAATGTTCAAAGAAAACGCTTTATAAATCAGAGTAAAATTATTTGAATAATACGAATATTACCTGTAACCGATTGCAATTTCATCAAGTTCTTGAAATGTTGAAATGGCAGTGTTTAAATGGAAAAGGCAGATAATAATCAGTGACATTTTGTAAAGAATAAGAATGTTTAGTTTAAAAGGACAAGAGGTTATTTTTAGAAGAAAATTCTTCCTTAGATCCTCTCAATTATTTTCGTAATTTGCTGATCGTTTTACATAATTATTTTTTGTTGTTAACGACAGTTGCATAAAATGAAAAGGAGCGTAACAAAATGGCAAAAATTATCGCAATAAATGCAGGCAGTTCGTCATTAAAATTCCAACTATTTGATATGCCAAGTGAAAAAGTTTTAACAAAAGGTTTAGTTGAAAGAATTGGAATTAACGACTCTATATTTAGTATATCTGTTAATGATGAAAAACAAACAGAAGTGACAGACATACCTGATCATGCTGTTGCTGTTAAAATTTTATTATCTAAATTAACTGACTTAGGCATTATCAAATCCCTAGATGAAATCAACGGGATTGGTCACCGTGTTGTTCATGGCGGTGAAGTTTTTAATGACTCTGTTTTAATTACAGATGAAACACTTCAAAAAATTGAGGAGTTATCTGATTTAGCTCCGCTTCATAACCCAGCAAATGTTGTTGGAATTAAAGCATTCAAAGAAGTATTGCCAAATGTGGATGCTGTAGCTGTATTTGACACAGCCTTCCATCAAACGATGCCAGAACAATCATTTTTATATAGCTTACCTTACGAATATTATGAAAAATATGGTATCCGGAAATATGGTTTCCATGGTACATCACATAAATATGTATCAGAACGTGCTGCTGAAATCCTCGGCAGACCAATTGAGCACCTTCGTTTAATTTCATGCCACTTAGGAAATGGAGCAAGTATTGCGGCAATTGAAGGCGGTAAATCAATTGATACGTCAATGGGCTTCACACCACTTGCAGGAGTGGCGATGGGAACACGTTCAGGTAATATCGATCCAGCGTTAATTCCATTCATCATGGAAAAAACAAATAAATCTGCTGATGAAGTATTAGATATCTTAAATAAGAAGAGCGGGATCTTAGGAATCTCAGGTTTATCAAGTGATTTACGCGATATTCACAAAGCCGCTGAAGAAGGTAATGAAAGAGCGAAAACAGCATTAGAGGTATTTGCTAGCAGAATTCATAAATACATTGGTTCTTATGCTGCAAGAATGTCAGGTGTTGACGCTATTATCTTTACAGCAGGTATTGGTGAGAACAGCAGTGATATTCGTGCTCGTGTCTTAAAGGGCTTGGAGTTTATGGGTATTTATTGGGATCCTGCTCTAAATTTAGTTACTGGAGAAGAATCATACATTAGCTACCCGCATTCACCAGTAAAAGTCCTAGTAATTCCAACTAATGAAGAAGTTATGATTGCACGCGACGTTGTAAGATTAGCTCAATAATATGTTAAGAAGGCAACCTTTATGGTTGTCTTTTTGTCTTATCAGAGATGGATTGACTTATAAGAAAAATGGCATGTGTTAAAGGATTGTATTTTTTAACACATGCCTATCTGATAAAATAAAATTTATTAGCATTTCATATAACATTTTGTCCTGTATCATTAATATTTAACACCTACAAACTTTAGTTTATTATTTTCATTTCCTCTTTCTAAAATAATTTTCTTCACTTGTGAAATTGCATCAACCATCCCGTTTGCTTTAATGACAATCTCATCAGATCCGATTGTGAAAATAAATTGTTTCATCATGATCAAACACTCCTTTTAATTGGTAGCTTGAGAACATGATATGTCAGAGTAACACCTCTTTCTAGTTGGTTGTTAGGTTTTATTCCTTACTTTTCTTGTCGAAAATGATGAGTCTGTAACAAAATCTTCAAAAATGGTCGTGAACTAAGTTATTTCTATAACAAAGCTGTTTTATGATATGATGAAAACAAACTAGGTCACCAAATTATACCTTTTACGACATCGAATAAGGAGACAGGCGGATGAACGAATTAGAACGTGAAAATGCAATTCTTGAGGAAATCAAAGTGTGGGAACATGAGTTGCAAAATGATGTTCGTACAGACTTTCAGCGTACGTTTAATCGATGGTTAAATCGAAAAATGGAAGACATACCCGATCGAATGAAGAAGATGTTTTACAATAAAGTAGATGCGAGTCTGTTTAATTTACATTCCGTTATACAAAATTCCTTTATCCAACAAGATGCCAAGAAACAAATCCTTCTCTCAGCCCGAGCTTTAAACGAAAACATAAAGGAAATTAGTGATCTACACCTTCTATCCATCGATCAGCTTCATTATCTAGCTGATTTACAAACTTCTAAGCACAGGCTATATTCTTTTTTTCAAGGAGGCATGACTGGGACAGGGGGAATCTTATTAATTGGTGCTGATATTCCTTTGCAAACAATATTGAACTTGCGATCTATTCAAATGATCTCAATGTGTTATGGGTATGAAATTAATAATCCATATGAAATGATGACATCTTTAAAGGTATACCATGCTTCACTAATGCCTAAGCATTTACAGTACTACCAGTGGAAAGAACTAAAAGAAGAAGTCCATTCACAAAATCGAATGAACTATTTTTATGAAGGAAATGAAGACTTAGCTGATGCGAAAAGTGTAGAATTTTTCCTAAAGCAAATCGCAAAGCTTTCTGTCTTAGCTTTGTTTAAACGTAAATTAATTGCTGGGATTCCGGTTGTGAGTATGATGATAGGTGCTGCAGGAAATTATCATGCAACTCGACAAATCACTGAATTTGCTAATAAATATTATCAATACAGATTAATATCTGAGGCAACAAAATGAAGAATAGGAGGTTATGATGAGTACGTTCGAACATAAGCTAGAAGCTCCCAACCAGGTTAGATGTAAAGTCATTACTGTAAGTGATACAAGAGATAAAGATAGTGACAAAAGCGGTCAGCTAATTATGAGGTGTTTAGAGGAACAGGGTCATATTATTGGTGATTATGAAATTGTGCGTGATGAAAAGACATTAATTCGAAGCTCTATTTTAAAAGGCTGTGAATCCAAAAATATCGATGTTGTTCTAACAAATGGCGGAACAGGTATAGCCAAAAGAGACGTGACAATCGAGGCAGTTGAATCACTGATTGAAAAAGAAATCCCTGGCTTTGGAGAGATTTTTAGAATGCTTAGTTATCGTGATGATATAGGGTCTGCGGCTATTTTAAGCAGAGCAATTGCAGGTGTTTCGATGGATACAGCAGTATTTGCCATGCCTGGATCTTCGGGCGCTGTTAAATTAGCAATGGAAAAACTTATTTTACCCGAAATAGGGCATGTTGTTAGAGAAATTCGAAAAGATTTATAAAAGAAGGCTGTCACTAAAGCCTTCTTTTTTTCATGCGATCAAAAAGTATAAAAATTTTATGGATGAACATATTAAGATAAGTTAAGGCTTTCACCATTAGGATTTGGTGACAAGCCGAGTTTTTCTTATAAACCTCTTTAATTCTGGATCATTGTATTTGAGATATCTTGAGTTGTTCTAAACCAGATCCATAAATCATTGATAATCGAAGCAAGCTCTGAAATTTCATGATTTAACTCACATGACCGATCAAAATCTTCTTCGGTGTTTAAATCTTCTTGCTTCTTGTTTATCTCTTCTTCTAATTCTATGATCCGGTCTGGAATATGGCCGCGAATTGTTTCCCATTCAGTTATTATTCTATTTTGGGCCTGAAGGCTATAGCTATTCCATGCTTTTGATAACTGAGGAATCCTTATTTTGAGTCTGGGATCATAGGTAAAGTATTCGTTCAAATTTCCTTCCTCCATTCATGATCTTTTCCTATTTTACAATAGCTCAATAAATTCCTCTACCATCACATAAGTTGGAAATATGCATAAAATACAATAAATTTTAATTTTTATACAAAGAATCTACGAAAATATGCAAATTTCTATTGACGAGATAGGGAACAGTTGGTAAAGTGATACCTATACAAAAGATGTATTTTTATAAACATATATTAATTTTTATACAACCAAGGAGGAACAAATAGATGAAAAAGGTAGTTTTAGCTTATTCCGGAGGATTAGATACCTCTGTTGCAATTAAATGGTTACAAGAGCAAGGATACGATGTAGTAGCTGCATGTCTTGATGTAGGTGAGGGAAAAGATACAGCATTCGTACAACAAAAGGCTCTGCAAGTAGGTGCGGTTGAATCATACATGATAGACGCTAAAGAAGAATTTGCAAATGATTTTGCTTTAGTAGCTCTTCAAGCACATACCTTATACGAAGGAAAATATCCGTTAGTTTCTGCATTATCACGTCCGTTAATCGCGAAAAAGCTTGTGGAAATTGCAGAAAAAGAAAACGCAGTAGCTATTGCTCATGGCTGTACTGGAAAAGGGAATGACCAAGTACGTTTTGAAGTTTCGATCAAAGCATTAAATCCAGATCTTGAAGTACTTGCTCCGGTTAGAGAATGGGGCTGGTCACGTGAAGAAGAAATTGAATATGCTTCAAAACACGGTATTCCAATTCCTATCAATTTAGATAGCCCTTATTCAATTGATCAAAACCTATGGGGAAGAAGTAATGAGTGTGGTATCTTAGAAGATCCATGGGCTGCTCCGCCTGAAGGTGCGTACGATTTAACAACACCTTTAGAAAAAACGCCTGATCAAGCAGAAATAATTGAAATTGATTTTGAGCAAGGTGTTCCAGTAAAGATCAATGGTAAAGCATACCCATTACATGAACTTATTTTAACGTTAAATGAGATAGCTGGTAAACATGGTGTTGGACGTATTGACCATGTTGAAAACAGACTAGTTGGAATTAAATCCCGTGAAGTATACGAGTGTCCAGGTGCAATGACGTTAATCAAAGCACATAAAGAACTTGAAGATTTAACACTTGTAAAAGAAGTGGCTCACTTTAAACCAGTCATTGAGCAAAAACTTGCCGAGCTTATTTACAATGGCTTATGGTTCTCACCATTAAAACCAGCTTTACATGCTTTCTTAAAAGAAACACAAAAATACGTTACAGGTACTGTGAGAGTGAAATTATTTAAAGGTCATGCCATCGTTGAAGGAAGAAAATCAGAGTATTCTTTATACGATGAAAAGCTTGCAACATATACAAAAGATGATGCATTTGATCATAATGCAGCGATCGGCTTTATTGAGTTATTTGGACTACCAACAAAAGTAAACAGCATGGTAAAAAACAAGAAGGTGGAAGTATGAAAAAACTTTGGGGTGGACGCTTCCAAAAAACCCCTGAACAATGGGTGGATGAGTTCGGCGCATCCATCCATTTTGATCAGGAATTAGTTGAGGAAGACATTACTGGCAGTCTTGCACATGTTGATATGCTAGGCAAGTGTGGGATTATCAGCAAAGAAGAAGCAGAACAAATTACTAATGGTTTAACAACTCTTTTAGAAAAAGCAAAAAAGAAGGAACTTGCTTTTTCTGTTAATTATGAAGATATTCACTTGAACATTGAAAAAATGTTAATAGATGAAATTGGGCCTGTTGGAGGTAAGCTACATACAGGTAGAAGCCGAAACGATCAGGTGGCGACAGATATGCATCTATATTTACGGAAGCATGTTGCTATGGTGATTGAACTAATTGAAGGTCTTCAAAAATCGATCATTGGAAAAGCTGAAAAAAATGTAGAAACGATTTTACCCGGATATACACATCTGCAAAGAGCACAGCCAATTTCATTTGCACATCATTTAATGGCTTATTTTTGGATGTTAGACCGTGACAAGCAAAGATTTACAGAATCTCTTAAGCGAATCAATATCTCACCATTAGGAAGTGCTGCACTTGCAGGAACTACATTTCCGATAGATCGTGAATATACAGCAAAAAAGCTTGATTTTGACGGTATTTATGAAAATAGCCTTGATGGTGTAAGTGACCGTGACTTTATTATCGAATTTCTAAGCAACAGCTCCCTGCTTATGATGCATTTATCACGCTTTTGTGAAGAAATTATATTATGGTGCTCTCAAGAATTTCAATTTATTGAGCTTGATGACACATATGCAACAGGCAGCAGTATTATGCCGCAAAAGAAAAACCCTGATATGGCAGAATTAATTAGAGGAAAGACTGGAAGAGTATACGGTAATTTAATGTCATTATTAACGATTCTGAAAGGACTTCCACTTGCCTATAACAAAGATCTTCAAGAAGATAAAGAAGGTATGTTTGATACTGTAAAGACAATTGAAGGAAGTCTGCAAATCTTTATCGGAATGATTGACTCATTAAAAGTGAATAAAGAAAAAATGGAAAAGGCAACATCTGAGGACTTTTCAAATGCAACTGAGTTAGCGGATTATCTTTCTACAAAGGGTATGCCATTTAGGGAAGCACATGAAGTTGTTGGAACACTAGTGTATCAATGTATCCAAAAGGGTATTTATTTAAAGGATTTACCTTTTGAAGAATATCAAAAAGCCTCTAACCTTTTTGGAGAGGATATCTATGAGATGATTAATCCTTATGAGGCTGTAAGAAAAAGAATAAGTGCTGGTGGGACTGGCTTTGAGGTTGTAAAGCAAGCTCTTCAAAAAGCAAAAGCAACATTATCATAAAGTGAAACTTCCATCAGCAGGGCTTCATTAATTTGACCTTTACTGGCAGAAGTTATCTCACTCCTACCTTCTTTGTAAACTCATAAGCTTTTTCTGCCCGTTTAAAAGTGGGATAAAAAATCAATCGTATAAGCTCCTTATTTTCAGAGACACTAATGTTCGTATAACTGAAAATAAGGAGCTGAGTTGTTTTGAAAGAAAAAAGAATAACAAGACAAACGTATTACTATGACCACCTTGGTGAACAAGAAACGATGCAACAGCTTTCAGATTCCTATTCTAGTGGAGTTGTTGAACAACAGTACGATCCTAATTTTCTCCAAGAGCATCTTAGAGTAAGAAGGGATTCTTAAAAAATTATTGAACGCTGGCTTAATAGTAAGTCAGCTTTTTATTTGCTTAGCAGGAATAACTACTTTGACATCCATCTTCGAAGCACAGGATGTGCAAGTGTACTCTTGGAGATTGACGTCTCGATTTTTGACTGCCAGCGCCTAGCCCCTCTAGAGTCTAGCTAATTTAGAATTGAAGGCAAAGGACGCCTTTCAGTCTAAATCATCTTATTTGCCCTAGTCTAATCAAGGCCCGTGCGCTTTTGTTTATCCCTCCAATTCCTCCAACATAAAAATCCACAAATTTAACAATTAATTCACTACAAAAAAGCAATAAAAATAGAAACAATAGATATTTTCGTTTATTGTTATAGTAGCAGCTAAAATTGAAATCCCATGTATAAAGGGATAATTAGTAAAGAGAACAAATAAAGATGGTAAAGAGAATAAGACAGGTTAAAATGGGGAGGAAATGATATCGTGAGACATGCCCTTATTACTGCAGGCTCAAAGGGGTTAGGAAAAAAGGTGACAGAAGAATTTTTGAAAAAAGGATATTCTGTCACTGTTAATTACCGAAAAGATGTTGAAGCAGTAAATGAGCTCAGAATGAATTACTCTCATCTTCTTGATCGCATTTTATTTGTTCAAGGTGATGTAACAAAAAAAGAAGATTTAACAAATATGATTGATATATCACTAGAACGCTTTGGAAGAATTGATTGTTTAATAAATAATGCAGGACCTTATATTTTTGAACGAAAAAAGCTTGCCGATTATACCGATGATGAATGGTACCAAATGATCGAAGGAAACTTAAGTTCTGTTTTCCATTTATTTAAAAAGGTTGTTCCGATCATGAGGAAACAAAAGTATGGAAGAATTGTTACATATGGTTTTCAAGGGGCAGAATCTTCACCTGGCTGGCTTCATCGGTCTGCTTTTAGTGCAGCTAAAGTGGGGTTAGTATCTTTAACAAAGTCAATCAGTATTGAAGAGGCTGAGCATGGTATCACAGCCAATATGATTTGCCCTGGAAATATAATTGGAGAAATGAAGGAAGCGACCATTGAACAATCGCGAAAAATGAGAGGTGTTCAATCAAAAACACCGATTGGACGTTCAGGTACAGGAGAAGACATCGCTCGAACTGTGGCGTTTATTTGTGATGAAAATTCGGATATGATTACTGGATCAATTATAGAAGTAACTGGTGGAGCAAACGTTATCCATCGATTTCATGTATAAAGAAGCAAAAAACTTGTTTAAGGGTTTTGATACTGGGTAAAATTTTATAAGGCTAAGATGTCAATTTATAGAAAGCGGTGAATAGTTTGCAAGTTTCATATCATGGTCATTCAGTTGTTCAAGTTAAGTGTAACAACAAAAAAATTATCATTGATCCATTTATTAAAGGTAACCCTTTAACAGATTTGACAGTAGATCAAGTAAACGTAGATGTTATTATCCTTACACATGGCCATAACGACCATGTTGGGGATACAGTTGAGATCGCGAAGAAAAATAATGCTTTGGTCATTGCACCATATGAGTTAGCTGTTTACATAGGCAAGAATGGAATAGACATTCATCCGATGAATTTGGGAGGGGCTTATCAATTCGATTTTGGAACCGTAAAGCTTACACAGGCTTTTCATGGCTCTAGTTATCAGGAAGAAGATGGAACTGTGATATACACAGGTATGCCTTCAGGTGTATTACTTTCAGTTGAGGACAAAACTCTTTATCATGCAGGGGATACTGCATTGTTCTCAGATATGAAAATGATAGGTGAGCGAAACTCAATTGATCTCGCGTTTTTACCTATTGGCGATAATTTAACAATGGGCCCTGAAGATGCAAAGGATGCTGCAAATTGGTTGAAAGCTAGGAAAGTTGTTCCAATTCATTACGATACTTTTCCGGCTATCAAGCAAGATCCAGTAAAATTCTCTCAGATGCTTCCAGAAGGTGTTGGGCTTCCTTTAAAGGTTGGAGAAACATATAACGTGTAAAGTGAAACTTCCATCAATGGGGGCATACTGCCTGTGGGAAGCGGGTAAAATGGAATTGACGTATCGCTGTGATACGTCATTTTTTTGTCTCAAAAACTTCTTTTCTACATTGTCCATGCATACACTAGTACAAACCTTTTTTGTGAAAGGATGATTTTTGAAATGAAAAATTTATTTTATGCGTTTCTTGCGTTATTAATGCTTTATTTTGGCTTACAAAACATCACAATAACAGGTGATCAGATGCAGACAGTGTTTGTGTTAAGTTGGCTGTGTTTAGCAATTTTTGTGATCGGCGGTAACTTTGCGCAGTACTTGTATCGTCCAAAACAAGCAGTTTCTTCAAAGCAAATTAAAGCGTATAAAGAGTCAATGCAAAGAAAAAGACAACGTCAAACGATGCGTTGATATAAGCCAATATCACCCTTATAATATAAGTGGATACGTTTATAATGCGACTGCTTTATAACGAGTGGTGTTTGCAGATAGATGTACAAATAAAAAAAGGGTGATGCAGCTTGGCTACAAAGCACGAGCAAATATTACAGCATATAACTTCCCTACCAGTGGGAGAAAAGATTTCCGTCAGGCAAATTGCAAAGGACATTAATGTTAGTGAAGGAACAGCCTATCGAGCAATAAAAGAAGCAGAAAATAAAGGCTATGTAAGTACGATTGAACGCGTAGGAACGATTCGGATTGAAACAAAGAAAAAGGAAAATTTTGAGAAACTAACGTATGCAGAAGTTGTAAATATTGTTGATGGTCAGGTTTTAGGTGGACGAGCAGGTTTACATAAAACATTAAACAAATTTGTCATTGGTGCCATGAAACTTGATGCGATGATGAGATATACAGGTGCTGGAAACTTGCTGATAGTAGGGAACAGAACAACCGCTCATCAATATGCGTTAGAGGCAGGAGCCGCAGTGTTAATTACAGGCGGGTTTGACACCGAAGATAGTGTAAAAAAGCTGGCAGACGAACTTGAATTACCGATTATCTCTACAAGCTATGACACGTTTACTGTTGGAGCCATGATTAACCGAGCAATTTATGATCAGTTAATTAAAAAAGAAATTGTGCAGGTTGAAGATATTTTAACTCCTGTAGATAAAACAATTTGCTTATATACTTCAGACACAATTGCCACATGGTATCAACATAATTATGAAACCGGTCATGGACGCTTTCCGGTTATTGATCAAAACCTTAAGGTACAGGGAATTGTAACCTCGAAGGATATAATGGGTAATGATCATTCAACCCTGATTGAAAAAGTGATGACAAAGAATCCGATAACAGTAATTGGAAAAACGTCTGTTGCATCAGCTGCTCAAATAATGGTGTGGGAAGGGATTGAACTACTCCCGGTCGTTGATCAACATAATCGGCTTCAAGGAATTATTAGCCGTCAAGACGTACTCAAGGCCCTTCAGGTTATTCAGAGACAGCCGCAAATTGGGGAAAAACTTGATGATATTGTGACGAATCAGTTTGTAACAATTGATGATGATTCGAAACGAAGCAGCATTTTCCGTTGTGAAGTAAGTCCGCAAATGACAAACCACTTAGGTACGATATCATATGGCGTCTTTACAACACTTGTCACCGAAGCTGTAAATCGATTTTTAAGAGCACAAAAAAAAGGCGATATTGTTGTTGAGAATATTACCATCTATTTCATTAAACCCGTACAAATGGAATCAATGCTTGAAATACATCCGAAAATACTTGAAGTAGGGCGTAAATTTGGAAAGATTGATGTAGAAGCGTTTAGCAATGGAGTTGTCGTCGGAAAGGCGATGTTGATGGTACAGTTAATAGAGAGATAGTGAAAAGAAGAGGTGTAATAGTCTTAGATTTTAGAAACATAAGACTAACCACCTCTTTTTATTTTGTTTGCCGGGTCTGCTAAAGGCCATTTCCGGATTTTTCTTATTGCTTCATTTCATTCAGTACTTGGGGCAAATAGTGCTTGTAAGCTCGAAATCCTGCCCATGCACTAGCAAAGCCGATCAAAAGGAAGACTGCTCCTATTACAAAGGACAATGTTGATCGATAAAGAAATAGCTGATTCATTCCAAAAAAGGCTACAAACAAACCTAAAGCAATGCTTGATTTTGCCGATATCCAACGCTTTTCAATTGGCTTATTTGATCGATAAGATTTGATCTTATAGTAGAGATAAAAAGCGAACGTGAAAATAATAAGGACAACTAAAACTGGCATTCTAAAACCTCCATAAGGTTTAACTCTCTCTTTTTTTTCTTATTTATTTTACCATGTCCATGATAAAAAAAGTGATGAAAATGATCAAGCTAATGATTCGTTCTTTTTAATTCTGGAAAATTATGATTTAATAACTTAATAAAAGGTAAAAAGGAGAACGAAATGAAAGAACAAATTTTAGAAGAAATTCGCACTCATGATTCCATCATTATTCATCGCCATGTTCGTCCAGATCCTGATGCTTATGGCTCACAATGTGGGTTGGCTGAAATTTTAAAAGCATCTTATCCAGAAAAGAACATCTATGTGGTTGGAGAATCAGAACCATCACTTGAGTTTCTGTATAAAATGGATCTCGTTTCAGATGAGCTATATCAAGATTCATTAGTGATTGTATGTGATACTGCAAATCAAGCAAGAGTCAGTGATCAGCGTTACCATACAGGGAAAAAACTTATTAAAATTGACCACCACCCAAATGATGATCAATATGGTGACCTTATATGGGTAGATACAACTGCAAGTGCAACAAGTGAAATGATCTACGAACTATATTTAATGGGAAAAGAAAATGGATTACAGCTTTCTAAGAAAGCTGCAGAGCTTTTGTATACTGGAATTGTTGGTGATACAGGAAGATTCCTTTTTCCAAGTACAACAGAGAAAACATTTCAATATGCTAGTGCATTAATTTCTGTAGGTATTAAACCAACACCAATTTATGATGAGCTTTATAAAACAAAGCGAAATGTAGCTAAATTAAGTGGGTTTGTACTTCAAAATTTTTCTTTAACATCTTCAGGTGCAGCGTCGATGAGGATAACAAAGGAAATGTTAGAAGAATATGAAGTTACACCTTCAGAGGCTTCACAACTAGTGGGAATTTTAGGAAATATTGAAGGTGTAAAAGCATGGGTATTTTTTGTTGAAGAAGAGTCACAAATTCGTGTAAGACTCCGGTCAAAAAGTCTTGTGATCAATGAATTAGCTAAACGATATAATGGTGGAGGTCATCCGCTTGCTTCTGGTGCATCTGTATATAGTTGGAAAGAAGCGCACCAAGTCGTACGTGATTTAGAAAAGCTATGCCAAGATCATAATTGATGAAATAAAGGGCTGTCATTAGTTTAAAGACAGCCCATTTCTATGGACTAACTTCGGCAAATATTAGCTAACAAAACTACATGAGGAAATTTAGCTTGAGGGAAAAGACCGATTGTACATCTTAGATGGAAAAATTGAGATGATCACCAAGGTGAGGATATTGCTATCACAGAGATAAAAGCGCTTACTTTTCTCTAATTGGAATGAACCAAAAACCAAACTCTGTTACATCTTCGTAAACATCAAGTTGTAATTTTTTTAGTTCTTTTTTAATTAATCCAGCAAGCTCAGCTGACTCAGCGTATGCTGAAAAACCTTTCTTAATGTTTTCGACTTTTTCTTGAGCCACTTTCTTTGAATTGAAAATATACATAACTCATCCCTCCTTATCATATTCTCCTAAAGATATAGTGTTTTACATAGGATAACAAGGCAATGATTTTAGTGGCTTTATAAGGGTTTGAGGTGAATATTGGAATAATTAAGAGGAGATGAAGCCAATTTTAGGTTTAATTGGCTTCGTGACATTTTCCTTGTTTTTCCTACTTCTATTTTATCAAAAAACAGAGAAATTGCGATTTATTTTTTATTTGGATTGGATCATATTCTCGACTAATCAAGAAATGATATTTCTACTTCAATGTATAAAGTGGTGTGTAACAATAATTTCGTCATCTCAAGTTTGTATTTTTTACCATCAAATTCAAAGATACGGTTTTCAATCGTCCGCTCAATTAAAAGCTGACTAGAGGATATGCTTTCAATATCTTTGGCGATTAAATCATTTAAATCTTCTTTAACTTTGTTTTCTATATTTTTAACCCTAAAATCTTTAAATAGGTAACGATCTCCATTTGTTAAATGGACCTTGATTTCTTGTATCGTTAATTTTTCTTGTGCTTTTTTATTTAACTTAGTATATTCTTCCTGATAGATCTTTTTATCGTTCTGTAATTCTTGAATTATTTGTTTTTGCTCATTTATAATTGTACTGTGCTTTTCCTGATTCACACCATAAATAAATAGAAAAACACCCCAACTGATGACTGCTCCTATTGCTACACCAGCAAAGAATCTTTGCCAAGTAGGCTGCTGATAATGTGGCGGAATTCTCATGATAAATGCTCCTGAGTTAACCAAGTAATAAGAAGCCAGCCTGTTTGTGCTCCTCCCATAGCTGAAACGATTAAGAGTACTTGCTTGACAATATCTCTTGTTTCACCTTGAAAAATTCCGCGTTCAAAGCTATAAAATGCGTCAAATGTTCCACCTATTGCTGCAACAAGAGCCCATATTTTTAATCGATTTGCAAATTCAAACATTTTAGTTAGAGGTGGTTCCCCGGCTAAGAATGCACCGATGGCCCCAATTAAGGTCCCTCCTAAAAGCACTCCTAAGGCAATAAAATAACTATGAATAAAAGCCGGCATAAAGGCTTCTTTGTCCATATCCATCAACCTCCTATATCTATGTATATGGACGACCAATTTTAAGTATGTTCACAATACAAAATTAATGGAGCCGATTTATATGTTCTTATTTGTACTGCATCCTCTACAAGGAATATAATATTGTGTAAGAAACAGATCGAAAGATTTTGCAAAGAAAGGGGGATATTCATGCCCTTTGTTCATCTCCAAGTGAAAAGTGCATACAGTTTGCTTAATAGTGCAGCAAGACTAGATAAACTCGTAAGTAAAGCGAAAGAGCTTCAATTTAAGGCGATTGCATTAACGGATTATCAAGTGATGTATGGCGCCATTTCTTTTTATAAACAATGTCAACAAAATGGAATAAAGCCAATCATGGGCTTAACAATTCAAGTGATCGAAAGCGATTCACAAATCCCTCTTGTTCTTTTAGCGGAGAATAATGAAGGCTACCAAAACCTGATAAAGATAAGTAGTGCTCTACAAACTAAAACACCAGAAGGACTTCCTAAGCGATGGTTAAAAAGCTACAGCACAGGATTAATTGCTATTCTCCCTGGACGAGATATGATAAACCAAGATCGTGATCTAAACATAGTGAAAGATTACCAGTCGATTTTTGGACAACAATCATTTTACATTGGCATTCAGTTGCTATCTGGTCAAGAAGAAATCCTTGAGCATTTGATAACATTAGGAAACCAAACAAATAGTCCTCTTGTAGCGGTAAATGATGTTTCTTACATCGAAAAAGAAGATTATTTAGCATATAAATGTTTGCTAGCGATCAAAAACGGAGCCAAGCTTTCGGATGAACAAAATGTTCTTAATGAGTCAAGTGAACAATATTTAAAATCCTCTAATGACATGGTTTCTCTTTTTGAACGATATCCAGATGCCTTGGAAAATACCTTGAGGATTTCTGAAAGGTGTTGTGTAAATCTGGACTTAGGTGTTTCTCATTTACCAACATATCCAACACCGGAAAATCAAAGTGCGGATGATTATTTAGAGGAGTTGTGTTTTAAAGGATTGTCTTCCCGATTGAAGAAAAAAGATTCTATATATGAGGAACGGTTAAAGTATGAGTTATCAATAATCAAACGAATGAATTTTAGTGATTACTTCTTAATTGTTTGGGATTTTATGAAGTATGCTCACGAAAATGGAATATTGACAGGGCCAGGTCGTGGCTCTGCTGCGGGGTCACTTGTATCATATGTGTTAAGGATTACAGATGTTGACCCAATTAAGCATAGGTTGCTTTTTGAAAGGTTTTTAAATCCTGAACGTATCTCTATGCCGGATATTGATATCGATTTTCCAGATACAAGGCGTGATGAAGTGATTTCATATGTAGCTAATAAATATGGGAAACTTCATGTGGCTCAAATTATTACATTTGGTACTTTAGCAGCAAAAGCTGCCATTCGTGATGTGGGGCGTGTGATGGGAGCTTCTCCCAAAGAAACTGATGTGCTTTCTAAGCTTATTCCCTCACGTCCTGGAATATCATTAAACGAGGCGTATAAAGAATCGCAAACTCTTCAGAAAGCCATAAATGACAGTGAGCTATATAAACAAATTTTCAAAACAGCTTTGAAAATTGAGGGGCTTCCTCGTCATACTTCAACACATGCAGCAGGTGTTGTCTTAAGTGACCAGCCACTGACAAATATAGTCCCAATACAGGAAGGACAACAAGACGTTTATTTAACACAGTTTTCTATGGATTACTTAGAAGACCTTGGTTTGTTAAAGATGGATTTTCTGGGATTAAGAAATTTATCATTAATTGAACATATCATCACACTGATTCAGCGTGGAGAAGGGAAGAATGTGGACCTTTCACAGCTGCCTTATCAAGATGAAAAAACATTTCATCTCTTATCTAATGGTGATACAACAGGTGTTTTTCAGCTTGAATCTGATGGTATGAGAAGTGTGCTAAAACGTTTGAAACCAACAGATTTAGAGGATATCGTTGCAGTAAATGCTTTATATAGACCAGGTCCCATGGAAAATATTCCTCTTTATATTGATCGAAAACATGATAGAAGTGACATAACATACATACATCCCGCACTTAAGCCTATCCTGCAGAACACATATGGTGTCATTGTATATCAGGAACAGATCATGGAGATTGCTTCCACAATGGCAGGCTTCTCATTAGGGGAGGCAGATTTGTTAAGGAGAGCCGTAGGAAAGAAAAAGAAAGAAATACTTGATAAAGAACGGGAGCACTTTGTTAAAGGGTGTCAATCAAATGGATATAGTGAGCAGGTGGCACATTCAATATATGATTTGATTGTGAAATTTGCTAATTATGGATTTAACAGGAGCCACGCTGTTGCATATAGTATGATTGCTTATCAATTGGCATATTTGAAGGCTAATTTCCCGCTTTATTTTTTTACGGCGTTATTATCAAGTGTAAGGGGAAACGAAGAAAAGGTTGCTCAGTATGTTCGGGAAGCTAAGCAAAAAGGAATCCAAGTATTACCCCCTTCCATTAACAAGAGTGCATTTCCGTTTCTAGTTGAAGGGAGAGCCATTCGTTATAGTTTGTCGGGAATTAAAAACGTAGGGGTTGCAGCTGTTAAAGAAATCTTTCACGTAAGAAAACAAAAACCATTTGAAGATCTATTTGATTTTTGCATTAGAGTTTCAATGAAAATTGTGACAAGACGAATAATGGAACAGCTTATTTTTGCTGGCGCAATGGATGAATTTAAAGTTGACAGAGCAACGTTATTGGCTAGCTTAGATGTTGCAATTGAGCATGCTGAGCTGATGACACCTGCAGATGATCATTCTTTTGATTTGTTTTTAGGTGATGAGTTTAATTTAAAGCCAAAATATATAGAGGTAGAACCATTTAAAACAGAGGAAAAACTAAGATTCGAAAAAGACTCTTTAGGGTTTTATTTTTCAAGCCATCCTGTTGAGATTTTCCGTAAAAGGCTAACAGAGATAGGGGCAAACACGATCGATCAATTACCATCGAAAGTCGATCATAAAGCTTCAATAGGTGCAATGATCGGGACTATAAGAACAATTCGAACAAAAAAAGGGGAGGTTATGGCTTTTTTAAGTTTAGGTGATGAAACCGGGGAAGTTGATGCTGTTATGTTTCCGCAAACTTATACTAAATATAGTGAAAAAGCGAAAGATGGATTGGTGTACTTGTTTGTAGGTAAGGTAGAGAGACGGCATGATAAGATACAATTTATTATTCAGCAATTAATTGCAACTGATGATTTGCGTGTGCCTGCACAACAAGAAAAGCTTTTCATCAAAATAGAAAAACAGAGTACAGATCAAAATAAGCTTATTCAAGTTAAGGATATCCTTAAAAAATTTCATGGCAATACACCAGTTTTTCTTCATTATGAGAATGAGAAACGCACCGTCCAATTACCCGAGGATTTCTTTATTACAGCATCTGATACTAGTGTAAATGAATTAATGAAATTGCTAGGAAAGGAAAATGTTGTGTTGATAAAGGGATGAGAACTATAGATGTAATATGCCTATGCTAATCGTATCTAATCTTGAAACGATACTTTACAAAGTATTGATTTATGTTATTATTTATTAATGATTAACGGGTGGTCAGACCACTTAAAGGATTTGAAAGATACATTGAAAGCAGAACGAGATTTTATCGTAGGAAACTATTGATTATCTTTTTATTGCTTAGAAAATGATATAATTCTTAGAACTTTGGATAAGCGCTTTGACATAAAGCTCTTAAGTCGTTACTACAGGACATCGCGCTTTAGTTCTAAATTGAAGAATTATCATGTTCTAATGACTTTCACAGGGAGTGTTCATTTATGTCATTGCGAGAAGAAGCATTACATATTCATCGAGTTAACAAAGGAAAGCTAGAGTCGAAATCAAAAATTCCTGTAAAAAATGCTTATGATTTAAGTCTGGCTTATTCACCTGGTGTAGCGGAACCATGTAAAGATATTTATGATGATAAAAATAAAGTATATGATTACACAATGAAAGGCAATATGGTGGCTGTTGTTTCTGATGGGACTGCAGTGTTAGGGTTGGGAAATATTGGGCCGGAGGCTGCATTGCCTGTAATGGAAGGAAAGGCAGTATTATTTAAAAGCTTTGCTGGTGTTGATGCTTTTCCAATTTGTTTGAATACAACAGATATTGATCAAATCGTAAATACTGTTAAGCTTCTTGAACCTACCTTCGGGGGAGTTAACTTAGAAGATATAGCAGCACCAAACTGCTTTGTTATTGAAGAAAGATTAAAAAAAGAAACAAATATTCCAATCTTCCATGATGACCAGCATGGTACAGCAATTGTCACAGTAGCAGGACTTGTTAATGCCTTAAAATTAGTTGGTAAAAGCATGTCAAATATCCGCGTAGTTGCAAACGGTGCAGGAGCTGCAGGAATTGCCATAATTAAACTCTTATACCGTTATGGTGTAAGGGATATTATCATGTGTGATACAAAAGGAGCGATTTTCGAAAATCGCTTATATGGAATGAACAGTGTGAAGTCTGAAGTAGCAAAATATACAAACCGTGATCATAAAGAAGGCTCACTTGCTGATGTCATTAAAGGAGCAGATGTATTTATAGGAGTTTCTGTTCAAGGAGCGTTAACAAAAGAAATGGTCCAATCCATGAATGAGAATCCAATTATTTTTGCAATGGCAAATCCAGTTCCTGAAATAATGCCTGAGGAAGCTAAAGAAGCAGGTGCGAAGGTAATTGGAACGGGTCGCTCCGACTTTCCAAACCAAGTGAATAATGTTCTTGCGTTCCCTGGAATGTTTAGAGGAGCACTGGATGTAAGAGCAACGCATATTAATGAGCAAATGAAAATCGCGGCAGTTGAGGCTATTGCATCGCTTATTACAGAAGAGGAATTGAGCTCTGAGTATGTGATACCAGCACCTTTTGATTCAAGAGTGGCTCCAGCTGTTGCATCTGCAGTCGCAAAAGCTGCAATGGAGACAGGTGTAGCAAGAATAAAGGTTGATCCTGAGGAAGTTGCTGAAAAAACAAGGCAGCTTGCCATTATTGAATAAAAGTGAGTGATACGTCTTTGTCAGCCACACAATCAAAAGTATATATTGAGATTCTGCGTTATATTCGAGCATATATTGCAGAAAAACAACTTTCGTATGGTGATAAGATTCCTTCCGAACGAGAGTTAGCTGAAAAACTTAAGGTCGGAAGGTCCTCTGTTCGAGAAGCATTAAGAGCACTTGAATTACTTGGAATGATTGAAACGAGAAGAGGAGAAGGCACCTTTTTAAAGGACTTTAGAGAGCATAATCTTATTGAATTACTTGGCACTTTTATTTTAGAAGATTCTAAAGCGATCGATGATATTATTGAGATGAACAATCTTCTTGAACGAAACGCCTTGGATTTAATTTTATCAAATAACCAATATCGATCATTGCAAGTATTGGGGGAAAAACTCCACAAATGTATGATGACGAGATATGAATTTATGAAAGAGTTAATGTTCTTAGCAAATAACCACCTCTTATATCGAATTTGGAATGTATTAAATGAATATGTTTACTTTGTTCATAAAGGAAATGATGAGGTTTTCTATACAAAAAAAAATGGTGAAAAGCTAATAAAGGCTTTATTGGAAAAAGACCAAATGGAAGTGTATAGAATTTATCAATTGGTATCTCTTAAAGAAAATGTCGAATAGAAACAGACAGAATTCTACAACATCCTTGTCCATCATTGGTTACAGTTAGGTTAATTGACAATAATCGAAAGAATTGATTTACTATTGAAACGAAAAAGAGTAGCAGCTTAAGTAAAGGGGAGGTACCATTTTTGCAGCTTAAAGATCTATTTACAAAGCCAAAACCAAAGAAGAAGAAATATGCCTCAATTCCTTCAGAGCAGGCAAAACAAGATGTTCCAGAGGGTATTGTGATAAAATGTCCAAACTGTAAAAAAATAATGTACACAAAGGAATTAACGAAAAATTTAAAAGTGTGTATGAATTGTTCCTATCATCATCAAATGAACGCCAGAGAGCGTATATCTAGCTTATTTGATGAAAATAGTTTTATTGAATATGATAAGGAAATGATTTCTGAAAACCCGTTGAATTTTCCTGGCTATGAAGAAAAGCTAGAAAAAGATCGTCAAAAAACAAAGCAAAATGAAGCGGTTGTTACAGGAGAAGGGACTATTAATGGATATAGGACGTCTGTTGCTGTTATGGATGCAAGTTTTAGAATGGGAAGCATGGGATCTGTTGTAGGAGAAAAAATTACTCGTGCTATAGAGACTGCAAATGAAAAAGGATTGCCTATCATCATTTTTACTGCTTCTGGTGGAGCGAGAATGCAGGAGGGTGTTCTAAGCTTAATGCAAATGGCAAAAACAAGTTCAGCTCTCAAGCTATTTAGTGACAATGGCGGTTTAATTATTTCAGTAATGACTCATCCAACTACAGGTGGAGTTTCAGCAAGTTTTGCTTCACTTGGTGATTATAACTTTGCAGAGCCTGGTGCACTTATCGGTTTTGCTGGTCGAAGAATTATTGAACAAACAATACGAGAAGAACTTCCAGAAGATTTCCAAACAGCTGAATTTCTATTAAAGCATGGTCAATTAGATGCAGTTATCAACCGACAAGATCTAAAAGAGACTCTTGGGAATATCCTTGATATCCATCAAGCAGGAGGTGAGATCACATGGTAGCTGAACTTGAATTTGAAAAGCCAGTTATGGAGCTCAGAGAAAAAATCAAAGAGCTTAAAGAATTTACAGCCCAATCTGATGTCGACTTATCTTCAGAAATTGAAAAGTTAGAAGCCAGGTTAGAGAAGCTTGAAAATGAAATCTATTCAAATATAAAGCCGTGGGATAGGGTTCAAATTGCAAGACATGCAAACCGTCCAACAACTCTTGATTATATTGAACATATTTTCACAAATTTCATAGAGTGCCACGGTGATCGCTATTATGGCGATGATGATGCGATTGTAAGTGGAATTGCTAAATTTAGAGGGGTTCCCGTTACAGTGATTGGTCACCAACGCGGAAAAGATACGAAAGAAAATATTAGAAGAAATTTTGGGATGCCACATCCTGAAGGATATCGTAAGGCATTACGATTAATGAAACAAGCAGATAAATTTAACCGTCCAATCATTTGCTTTATTGATACAAAAGGTGCTTATCCTGGTAAAGCTGCAGAAGAACGAGGACAAAGCGAAGCGATTGCTAAAAACTTGTTCGAAATGGCTGGATTATCAGTACCGGTTATTTGTATAGTCATTGGTGAAGGTGGTAGCGGTGGAGCCTTGGCATTAGGAGTAGGAAACTACATTCATATGTTGGAGAACTCTACTTATTCTGTTATCTCTCCTGAGGGAGCTGCTGCTTTATTATGGAAGGATGCTAGTTTAGCAAAAAAAGCAGCAGAAACGATGAAGATTACAGCACCAGATTTGAAAGAATTAGGTGTTGTGGATGAAATTATACCTGAAGTAAAGGGTGGAGCCCATAAGGATGTAGGTCTCCAAGCAAAGCATATTGAAGAGGTTTTGGCTAATTCTTTAAAACTACTCTCAACTATGAGTAGTAAAGAATTAATTCAACATCGTTATGAAAAATATAAAAGAATAGGTCAAGTGTCGTTTGCGAACGATCTTCTTGGGGTAAAATAGATGAACGTGTGGCCTGAACAGGTCCACGTTTTCTTTTCGGACTCTTTTACCTGTTCTCAAGGAGCACAAAATTGGACAATATTTTTGCAAAATTACATAATTCAATAAACACAGATGATAATTTATTGTATAATGAATAAGGCTCATAAAAAGGATATTCGACAAAAGTTGACTTTTAGTTGTATCTATAATATTTTCATGTTATTTTTGAAGTAATTAAGGTATAGCTATTTATTTATAGTGGGGTGAGGAAGGTTGAAAAAAATAGGTGTTTTAACAAGTGGAGGAGATTCTCCTGGTATGAACGCTGCTGTTCGAGCAGTTGTTCGTAAAGCAATTTACCATGATGTTGAAGTATATGGAATCTACCATGGATACACTGGATTAATTGAAGGTAGAATAGAGAAACTAGAACTTGGTTCTGTAGGTGACATTATTCACCGTGGAGGAACTAAACTATATTCTGCAAGATGTCCTGAATTTAAAACAATTGAAGGCCAGAAAAAAGGTATTGAGCAATTGAAAAAGCATGGTATTGAAGGATTAGTTGTCATAGGTGGAGACGGATCTTATATGGGAGCTAAAAAGCTTACTGAGCATGGGTTCCCTTGTGTAGGTGTTCCTGGAACGATTGATAATGACATACCTGGAACAGATTTTACAATTGGCTTTGACACAGCTCTAAATACAGTTATCGATGCGATTGATAAAATTCGTGATACTGCAACATCTCATGAACGTACATATGTTATTGAAGTTATGGGTCGCCATGCTGGTGATATTGCTCTATGGTCAGGATTAGCTGGAGGGGCAGAAACTATTTTAATCCCTGAAGCTGACTATGATATAGATGAAGTTGTATCCCGTTTAAAACGAGGTAATGAACGTGGAAAGAAACACAGTATCATTATTGTTGCTGAAGGTGTAGGAAGTGGAGTTGAATTTGCTAAGCAAATCGAAGAAGCTACTTCATTTGAAACGCGTGTATCTGTCCTAGGCCATGTTCAACGTGGAGGTTCTCCAACCGCATTTGACCGCGTGTTAGCTAGCAGACTAGGAGCATATGCTGTTGAATTACTTTTAGAAGGAAAAGGCGGACGTTGTGTAGGTATCCAGAAAAATGAATTGGTTCATCATGATATCCTGGAAATTCTGGATCAGCCTCATACAGTCGATGAAAATATGTACAGACTTTCAAAAGAATTATCCATATAATAACCTGGTGGTATCGTTTCCACATAGTAAATTAAAAATAAAAACAAACTAACTATGAATAGGGGAGTGGGCAATGCAGGTTGTCTATCTCCTTTATTCGTCAAAATGGCAGGAGGAAAACAAGATGCGTAAAACGAAGATTGTATGTACAATTGGTCCAGCTAGTGAAGCGATCGACAAATTGTCTGAGTTGATGCAAGCTGGAATGAATGTAGCCCGTTTAAATTTTTCCCATGGGGATTTTGAAGAACATGGTTCAAGAATTAAGAATATTAGAGAGGCTTCAGCTAAATTAAATAAAAATGTAGCGATTCTATTGGATACAAAGGGTCCAGAGATTCGTACAAATACAATGGAAAACGGAGCTATTGAACTTATTGCTGGAAATGAAATCATCATTTCTATGGACGAAGTTGTAGGGACAACAGAGAAATTTTCTGTAACATATGAAGGACTAATTGATGACGTACATACTGGGTCAACTATTTTACTTGATGATGGCCTTATTGAACTTGAAGTTCTAAGTTTAGATCATGCGAAAGGTGAAATTAAAACATTAATCAAGAACAGTGGTACATTAAAAAATAAAAAAGGTGTTAACGTACCAGGTGTTAGCGTTAAACTACCAGGGATCACTGAAAAAGATGCTAGGGACATCGTATTCGGAATTGAACAAGATGTTGATTTTATTGCTGCTTCATTTGTTCGCCGCGCTTCAGATGTTCTTGAAATTCGTGAATTACTTGAAGAGCATAATGCTTCTCATATTCAAATCATCCCTAAAATTGAGAATCAAGAGGGTGTTGACAACATCGATGAAATTTTAGAGGTATCTGATGGTTTAATGGTTGCTCGTGGAGATTTAGGTGTTGAGATTCCTGCAGAGGAAGTACCATTAGTTCAAAAAGAGTTAATTCGTAAATGTAACGCGTTAGGTAAACCTGTTATCACAGCTACTCAAATGCTTGATAGTATGCAACGCAATCCAAGACCAACACGTGCAGAAGCAAGTGATGTTGCAAATGCTATTTTTGATGGCACAGATGCGATCATGCTTTCTGGTGAAACAGCAGCTGGTTCTTATCCAGTGGAAGCGGTTAAAACGATGCATAATATCGCATCAAGAGCAGAAGAAGCTTTAGATTATAAACAAATTCTTTCAAAGCGAAGTGCAGAAGTAGGAACAACAATTACAGATGCAATTGGACAATCTACGGCTTATACGGCACTAAATTTAGGTGTATCTGCTATCGTTACCCCAACTGAAAGTGGTCACACAGCTAGAATGATTTCTAAATATCGTCCAAAGGCACCAATCATTGCTGTTACGGTTTCTGATTCAATTTCCCGTAAGTTAGCATTAGTTTGGGGAGTTTATCCAAGAAGTGGAAATCACTCAACTTCAACAGATGAAATGTTAGACAGTTCTATACTTCAAGCAATTAACAGTGGTTTAGTTACACACGGTGACTTAATTGTTATTACGGCTGGTGTTCCGGTTGGCGAGTCTGGAACAACAAACCTAATGAAAGTACATGTCATTGGTAATGTACTTGCAAAGGGACAAGGAATCGGCAGAAAATCATCTTTTGGTAAAGTTGTTGTAGCAAGTACAGCTAAAGATGCTCAAGAAAAAATGACAGATGGTGCAATTCTCGTAGCGCAAAGCACTGACCGTGATATGATGGAAGCACTTGAAAAAGCTTCTGCCTTAATTACTGAAGAAGGCGGTCTTACAAGTCATGCTGCAGTAGTTGGATTAAGCTTGGGAATCCCTGTTATCGTAGGTGTAGAAGATGCAACAACAATTTTACAGGATGGACAAGATATTACAGTTGATGCTGTTAGGGGTGTGATCTATCAAGGTCATGCAAGTGTTCTTTAATATTATTTTAAAAGAGATGTAAAAAGAGAAGGGTTCTTTCCTTCTCTTTTTTACTACAATTGAATAGTATTTAATAGAATATAATGAGAAGAGGTGAATAAAATGCGCTTACTAATGCTGCTAATCATCGTTATTCCTGCCTTAGAGATAGGAATTCTCATCCTTTCAGGCAAGACAATAGGAACCATTACAACTGTTTTGCTGATTATTTTGACAGGTGTTGTTGGGGCCTGGTTAGCAAAACAACAGGGACTAGAGACATTACGAAATGCTCAGCAGCAAATGCAATTTGGACAAATCCCCGGGGGAGCAATTATTGATGGGTTATGTATATTGATTGGAGGCCTGTTGCTGCTAACGCCAGGATTTATTACCGATACGGTTGGTTTTTTATTACTAATACCTATCACTAGAAGTAAAATTAAGCCTCTATTACAATCAGCAATTCGAAAACTTATAGAGAAAAATAGATTTACGATTATTAGATGACGGATCACACTTGATATCCATAAGGTTGATGGAGATATCAGATAATAGGGACAGTTCCCATCGAAAAAGCGGGGAACTGTCCAAAGCTTTTATTTTGCATGATTTCCCACAATGAACTTCCATAAATCTTCATAAACTCCGGCACTCTTCAATGTTTTTAATATGACTAATACGACAGGTCCCACAATTAATCCTAAAAAGCCAATCATTTTATAACCAATAAAAAGAGCAATGAGTGTTGCAAGTGGATCTAAACCGATGCTTGAAGAAAGTACTTTCGGTTCCATAATTTGTCGTTGAACTAAAACGATTATATAGAGGATTCCTAGTCCAATAGCAAGGGGCATTCCATCACTAAAGGATAGGTAGACAATCCAGGGTACAAAGATTAAACCTGTTCCTAAATAGGGAAGGATATCGACCAGACCAATTAAAAGAGCAATTGTAATCGCATAGTCTACCCTTAAAATTAATAGTCCGATTAAGACAATAGCGGTTGTAATGGAAATTAAGGTTGCTTGCGCTCGTATAAAACCAATTAATGCTTTTTTTAATTCCTCAAAGATAGTTCTTCCGCTAGATTTTGCTTTCTGTGGCAAAACAACAGAGACAGCAGACTTAAATTTATACCAGTCTTTACTTATGAAAAATGTGGCAAGTAAAGAAAAAATAATAACGGTTGCTGCGTTAGGCAACCAGCTAATCATAGCAGGGATATTTTCTAAAAAGCTTTTAATAAAGTTTCCTACACTTGAAGCAACTTGCTCGCCAATATTTTGGATATTTGCAATAATAGATTGTTGTTGATTCGTTTCGAGTGTATTAAAGAAATAAGTTAATTGATTATAAATGGGCATAATTTTTGTCACGAAAAACGTTTCAATATAAAGAGCTAATAAATCTAGGTGACCGGGGATAACTTTAGCTAAGTAGGTAGTACCAGCAACAATTTCGGCTACTAAAAGAATAAGGATGCCGGCAATCAAGCAAATTAAGAGTAAAATGGAAATGATAACGGATATTCCCCTAGGAATTCTTAAAAAGTGTTCTAATCCATTTACAATAGGGTTTATAAGCATGCTAATCAAAATGGCAATAATAAATGGATACGTGAGCGTTGCTAGATAATAACCAATGGATAAACTCAAAGCGACTATGGCCAGAATTAACAAGGCCCTCAATATGCTATTAATGTATTGCAAATTCACTCTTGCAATCCCCCTATATGCTATACTCTATGGGCTATATAAAATTCACTAGTCATAGATTTTTTATTGTTATATAGCATGTTTATTACATATGGAGCTTGTTTATACTTTATTTTTGTCCTGAACTTTGCCTGGCAATATTGAATGATGCAAATAATTTTTTATGTGGTTTTGGAGGTTTTTTTACTTGTTTAATCAATCATTTTTATTTTTAGTTATCTTATTAGCGATCGGATTTATAGCAAAGAATCAATCTTTATTGATTGCTGTTGGATGTTTGCTTCTAATAAAGTTACTAGGGTTAGAGTCTAGGTTGTTACCTACAATTGGTTCGAAAGGAATTAATTGGGGAGTAACCATTATCACGATCGCTGTATTAGTCCCTATTGCAACAGGGGAAATTGGCTTTAAACAATTAATCGATGCTTTAAAATCGTCTTATGCTTGGATTGCATTAGGTGCAGGAATAGCTGTTGCCTTGATTGCCAAAAATGGTTTAACACTTCTTGCAGAGGACCCGCATATTACAACGGCCTTAGTCTTTGGTACAATTCTCGCGGTATCGCTGTTTAACGGTGTTGCGGTGGGGCCTTTAATTGGTGCGGGGATAGCTTATTTAGCGATGCAAATAGTTAAGCTCTTTAGTTGAATATAGAAAAAACCTGAAAACGGTTTAATAAATAAAAAAATCCTGTACACTAATATAACAAATTTATGTTATTGTAATAGTAGGGATGTAGATTTTATTGAAGAAATCCTTAAAAAAACATTTTTCTAACAAATTTTTAACTATTAAAGTGGTTTTCATTCACAAAAGTCTGATAATTGTTTATAATAGGATTAGCTTCGAAAATAATCCCTGAATGCTTAAAGGTTTGCCTTTAGCAAACGAGTTATACTATCATTTCTATTTTTGCTTACCCTGATAGTATAAAATATGTCACATGAAAAAAGCCATGTGATGTTTTTTCAAAATAATAAAAAATGTAAGCATTTTCTTTTTGGGTTGCTTGCATGTGAGCAAGCGCTCAATCGTCTAAAAGTTTAAAAGTAGACATTTAAGTACTAAAAATTTTGATCAAAACAGCTATTATAATGATCTTTAATATATGATAAGAAATATATTTGACAAAAGCTTCCTTACATAGGGAACACCTTTAAAAGTTGAGGTCAACAGTATTTCTTGTACTTAAATCTTTTAAACTTTTAAGATGAATCAAATGGGGAATAAAAGGTAAAGGAGAGGTTTTTTATGACAGCAACAAAAGGTCTTGAAGGAATCGTTGCAACTACTTCATCTGTTAGCTCGATTATTGATGATACTTTAACATATGCGGGCTACAATATTGATGATTTAGCTGAAAATGCTAGCTTTGAAGAAGTGGTTTATTTATTATGGCACAGAAAGCTTCCAAATTCAGAACAACTAGCAGAGATTAAAAAACAGCTTGCTGAAAATGCTAAAATCCCACAGCAAGTCATTGAACACTTCAAAACATACCCTATCGATAAAGTTCACCCAATGGCTGCTCTTCGTACTGCCGTATCATTACTTGGATTATTTGATGAGGAAGCAGATGTGATGGATCCTGATGCAAATTATAGAAAAGCGATCCGTTTACAAGCACAACTTCCTATTGTTGTGACCACATTTGCACGTATTCGCAAAGGTTTAGAACCTGTAGAACCTAGAACAGACCTGTCAATGGCTGCAAACTTTTTATATACACTCTCTGGTCAAGAGCCAGATCAAGTTGCAATCGAAGCCTTTAACAAAGCGTTAGTATTACATGCAGATCACGAGCTTAATGCATCTACATTCACAGCACGAGTATGTGTTGCAACATTGTCAGATGTATATTCCGGTGTTACAGCAGCCATCGGCGCATTAAAAGGTCCTCTTCATGGAGGAGCAAACGAAGCTGTTATGAAAATGCTCTCTGAAATTGGGGATGTAGAAAATGTTGAGAGCTATATCAATGAGAAATTTGCAAATAAAGAAAAAATAATGGGCTTTGGCCACCGTGTTTATCGTCAAGGAGATCCTAGAGCGAAGCATCTAAAGAAAATGTCTGAGAAATTAACAAAACTAACAGGTGAACCTAAATGGTATGAAATGTCAACTAAGGTTGAAGAATTGGTTACGTCCAAAAAGCCATTACCACCAAACGTAGATTTTTACTCAGCATCTGTTTATCATAGTTTAGGTATTGATCATGATTTATTCACACCTATTTTTGCGGTAAGCCGTGTATCAGGCTGGTTAGCACATATTTTAGAGCAATATGAAAATAATCGTTTAATTAGACCACGAGCAGAATATGTTGGTCCAGATAAGCAAGCATATGTTCCATTGGAACAACGTGGCTAAGTATACAATGGATGTTAGTAGAGGTTGATTCCGAATGCATTTCCTCCCTTTTGGGGGGATGCTATATGGAATCGGTACCTACTTATCATATAATATATGGAATCTTTTATTACCAAAAATTAGAGTCCAATACTTTAAGATGTTTATATCTATTGGTAGAATAGGTATGAAGCAACTACATAATCTGGGAGGTAATTTTCTTGACACAAGGTGAAAAAATTTCAGTAACAAATGGAGTATTAAACGTACCAAATAATCCTATCATCCCATTTATTGAAGGTGACGGAATTGGACCGGATATCTGGGCTGCAGCATCACGTGTATTAGAAGCAGCTGTTGATAAAGCATACAATGGGGAAAAGCAAATTGTATGGAAAGAAGTTTTAGCAGGGGAAAAAGCATTTAATCAAACTGGAGAATGGTTACCAGCTGAAACATTAGATGTTATCCGCGAGTACCTAATTGCAATTAAAGGACCATTAACAACACCAATTGGTGGAGGAATTCGTTCACTAAACGTTGCACTTCGTCAAGAACTAGATTTATTTACATGCTTACGTCCTGTACGTTATTTCCAAGGTGTACCTTCACCTGTTAAGCGTCCAGAAGATACAGATATGGTTATCTTCCGTGAAAATACAGAGGATATCTATGCTGGTATTGAATATGCTAAAGGTTCTGAAGAAGTAGAAAAATTAATTAACTTCCTAAAGAATGAAATGGGAGTTAACAAAATTCGCTTCCCTGAAACTTCTGGTATTGGTATCAAGCCTGTATCTCAAGAAGGGACAAGCCGCTTAGTAAGAGCTGCGATCAATTATGCAATCGAGCATGGCCGAAAGTCTGTAACACTAGTTCACAAAGGAAACATCATGAAGTTTACTGAAGGTGCCTTTAAAAACTGGGGTTATGAGCTTGCTGAAAAAGAATTCGGTGATAAAGTATTCACATGGGCAGAATATGACCGCATTGTAGAAAAGGAAGGAAAAGATGCTGCTAATAAAGCTCAAGCTGATGCAGAAGCCGCTGGAAAAATTATCATTAAGGATTCCATTGCAGATATCTTCTTACAACAAATCTTAACACGTCCTCGTGAGTTTGATGTTGTTGCAACAATGAACCTAAACGGTGACTACATTTCCGACGCTCTTGCTGCACAAGTAGGTGGTATCGGAATTGCACCAGGTGCAAACATTAACTATGAGACTGGCCACGCAATCTTTGAAGCGACTCATGGTACTGCACCAAAATATGCTGGTCTTGATAAAGTTAACCCATCTTCTGTTCTTCTTTCAGGTGTTCTTATGCTTGAGCACTTAGGATGGACAGAGGCTGCAGAATTAGTGATCAATTCTGTTGAAAAGACGATTGCTTCAAAAGTTGTAACATATGATTTTGCCCGTCTAATGGAAGGTGCAACAGAAGTAAAATGTTCTGAGTTTGGTGATGAATTAATTAAGAATATGGATTAATTCTTAACAATTTATGCTTATCTAAAAATATCGGGGTTTTGCTATGTGTTTGAATGGTTTTAATTCAAAACACATAAGCAGCCCCTTTTTCCAAACCTAATACATATTAAGGGGATGTTAGATATGGCAATTAAACGTAAAAAAGTATCTGTGATCGGCGGTGGCTTCACTGGGGCTACAACTGCATTTTTATTAGGTCAAAAAGAACTTTCAGACGTGGTGTTAGTAGATATTCCGCAGATGGAAAACCCTACAAAAGGGAAGGCTTTAGATATGCTTGAAGCTAGTCCTGTCCAAGGCTTTGATGCGAATATTATCGGTACATCGAATTATGAAGATACAGCTAATTCAGACATTGTCGTGATTACTGCTGGTATTGCAAGGAAACCTGGAATGAGTCGTGATGATCTTGTTTCAACAAATGCTGGTATTATGAAATCTGTTACAAAGGAAGTAGTAAAATACTCTCCTGAGTGTACAATTATTGTATTAACAAATCCTGTTGATGCTATGACATATACAGTTTTTAAAGAATCAGGTTTTCCTAAGCACCGAGTGATTGGACAGTCAGGAGTACTTGATACAGCTCGTTTCCGTACGTTTGTTGCCCAAGAACTAAACCTTTCTGTAAAAGATATTACTGGATTCGTATTAGGCGGTCATGGTGATGATATGGTTCCTTTAGTACGATATTCCTATGCAGGTGGAATTCCTTTAGAAACATTAATTCCTAAAGATCGATTAGACGCTATCGTCGAGAGAACTCGTAAAGGTGGCGGAGAAATTGTTAATCTTTTAGGGAATGGTAGTGCGTATTACGCTCCGGCTGCATCTTTAGTAGAAATGGTGGAAGCAATTTTAAAAGATCAACGTCGCGTCCTTCCTTCAATCGTTTACCTTGAAGGTGAATATGGGTTTGATGGAATATATCTAGGTGTTCCAACTGTCTTAGGTGGAAATGGTCTAGAGAAGATTATTGAGCTAGACCTTACAGCTGAAGAGAAAGCGGCTCTTGAGAAATCTGCTGACTCTGTACGAAATGTTATGAAGGTCCTTTCATAATTAATAGATTTAACCAAGAAAGTTGGGGGATTTACCTCAATTTTCTTTTTTATACTAATTAATACTTAGCCTTTCCTTATAAAAATCGATGAAGGTGGTGCAAATATGCTTCTAGGAAAGAAACAAAAGCTTGGCAGGCATATTGAAGAAATCACGGTTGGTGAAAAATTATCATTAACTGAGAAGATTGAGGACAAAGACCTTCTCCTTTATTTAGGGTTAACCAATGATGCTAACCCTTTGTATATACAACATGATTATGCTTCTCAAACACCATACGAAAAACCGGTAGTTCCAAGTATCATGCTCACAGGGATTATTACCTCTGCAATATCAAAATATTTACCAGGTCCTGGAAGTAACATTGTCAAACAAGAGATTTCTTTTCTTCAGCCATTGCATCATTATAGTGTTATTCAATTTCTATTTGAAGTGAGTGAAGTATTTACTGCAGAGAACAAGATTGTCATTCGGGTTCATGCTGAAAACACCGAAAATGAAACTGTCTTGGAAGGAAAAGTTACTGTCTGCCCTCCATATAAAATAACACCAATCGAAGGAGAAGCATTAGAGAATTTTTAAAATAGGAAAGTGATTAAGCTGACTCATTGCGAGTCAGCTTTTTATAAATGAAAATAGCATGGTTACTTTTTTCTAGTCATATTTAAGGATATTGAAACGAATAGTTGCTCTTGATCCTATCTTTTAGCTAGAATAGAACTAGATACATTAATATAAAATAGACTGATTGGTTCAAATGAAGGGAAATTATATCCTTGGAGGCCCTATAAATGAGTAAGAGAATATTAGTAGTAGATGACGAACAATCAATTTCCACCTTATTAAAATATAACCTTGAACAGGCAGGGTATAGCGTGTTAACTGCAATGGATGGTGAAGAAGGGTTACACATATGTATAAATGAAGAACCAGATTTACTGGTTTTAGATTTAATGTTACCTAAGATGGATGGAATTGAGGTTTGTAAACAGCTTCGGCAACGTAAAATTATGGTTCCTATCCTTATGCTGACAGCTAAAGATGATGAATTTGATAAAGTGCTGGGTTTGGAATTAGGTGCAGATGACTACATGACAAAGCCTTTTAGTCCAAGAGAGGTTGTAGCTAGGATAAAGGCTATATTAAGAAGAAGTCAATCACATTCTGAGCCGGAACTTAATGAAATTGATGACGCAAATCAGGTACTAATTGGTGATTTACGGGTGTTACCTGATCACTATGAAGCCTATTATGGTAAGGAACGTTTAGATTTAACTCCAAAAGAGTTTGAATTACTTGTTTATTTAGCTAAACATAAAGGTCGTGTTCTTACAAGGGATCAACTTCTTAGTGCAGTTTGGAATTATGATTTTGCAGGGGACACGAGAATTGTTGATGTACACATTAGTCATTTACGAGAAAAAATTGAAAGAAATACAAAGAAACCGTTATATATAAAAACAATAAGAGGGTTAGGTTATAAGCTTGAGGAGCCAAAGATGAATGAATAGGTTCCGCTCACGATTTTTATTTGCTCTCATCACGTTAATTATTTCAGTATTAGCAGGGTTAGGTTTATTATTAGGTCAACTTTTTAATAGCTATTATCTAAATTCATTTAAAGAAGAAATGATGAGAGAGGCAAACCTTACACTGTCTATTGTGACAAATGAAGATTTAACAAATCAAGAGATAGAAGATCTTCTTGATGAGCTGGGAGAAAAATATAAATCACATGTAACCGTAATTTCAGCTCAAGAGCAAATTGTTTTTGAAGCTGGGATATTAAAAAAAGGTCATGATCATCAACGTCTGATGAAGAATGTATATCCGTTAATGAAAGATAGAAAAGAAGGCTACTATTATACAGACCAGGATATTGCTCATTATGGATTTCCAATTATTGAAGGATCTAATAGCGAAGGAATCGTTATTATTAGTGCATCTGTTGATTCATTAACAAAAGTGAATCAACAAATGTGGGCAATTCTTGTGGCCAGTTTAGGCATTTCTTTTATTATTATCCTTTTGATTGGAGTTCGTATTACCGCGCAATTCACTCGTCCGATTGAATCAGCGACAAAAGTTGCGATGGAGTTAGCAAAAGGGAATTATAAAGCTAGGACGTATGAAGATCATCTTGATGAAACTGGCATGTTAAGTCAGTCAATAAATATATTAGCTAGAAATCTTCAAGACATGACAAGAGCACAGGAAATGCAGCAGGACCGGCTTCAAACTCTTATTGAAAATATGGGGAGTGGCCTGATCTTAATTGATGGCAGAGGGTATATAAATCTGGTGAATAGAGCATATAAAGAACTTTTTGAGGTAGACTCAGCCAGTTTTCTTTATCAGCTTTATTATGACGCATTCAAGCATCAGGAAATCATAGAGATTGTGGAAGAAATATTTATGACCGAAGTAAAGGTTCGAAAACAGTTGCACCTTCCACTTAATATTGAGCGAAGACATTTTGAAGTTTATGGGGCTCCAATAATCGGTACAAATGATGAATGGAAAGGAATTGTTCTTGTTTTTCATGATATTACTGAATTGAAAAAATTGGAGCAAATGCGAAAAGACTTTGTAGCAAATGTTTCACACGAGTTGAAAACGCCGATCACATCTATTAAGGGCTTTAGTGAAACCTTATTAGATGGTGCTCTTAGTGATAAACAAACAGCTGAATATTTTCTTTCGATTATATTGAAAGAAAGTGATCGTCTTCAAACATTGATTAAAGATTTATTAGATTTGTCGAAAATAGAGCAGCAAGGATTCCAGCTCTCTATTCAACCATGTGATTTAAGAGAAATATTAGATGACATTTCTGTGATACTTGAAAGCAAGGCGAAAGAAAAAGATATAGAATTGACTGTTACACTCCCTGAAAACATGACATATATTGAAGGGGATATTTATCGATTAAAACAGATTTTTATTAATTTAATAAACAATGCTTTAACATATACACCACAGGGTGGATCTGTCCATGTGAAAGTTGAAAAGCATGATGGGTATGCCTTAGTAACAGTATCTGATACAGGCATAGGGATTAAGCAAGAAGAGATTCCAAGAATATTTGAGCGATTTTATCGTGTTGATCGGGCAAGAAGTCGGAATTCAGGAGGAACCGGCTTAGGCTTAGCGATAGTCAAACATCTAGTTGAGGCTCATAAAGGACAAATTAGTGTTCAAAGTGAAGTTGGTAAAGGAACGACATTTACAGTAAAATTAAATAAAAAAATTGAAAAGTTACATTAACTTTTGTGCTCTAAATCGTTTTTTCGACATACTTTACAAATAATTTACATCAAATTTAATATTGCTTAATAAAAGGTTGGTAATATACTAAGTGAAAACCCCTTCATCCAAGGAGCCAATCTTTTGGACGTAAGTCATGTACTTACGTCCCTTTTTTTGTTTGAAATTCTAATGTCTGCATACTACCTCTCCTGCTTTCATAATAATTTAGTTCCTAGTACCAGTGTTCTTTACCGTATTTAACGTCTGAAATATGACGAAAATCTCGCGGAATTGAAATATTTGAAACCTTTTTGAAATGAAATCGTATGTAAAGTATCACAAAAGAATAGACATAACGTAAGAAAGGTAGGGGGATACATGATTAGTATAAAACGAATTTTTTCCATCATCGGTTTTGCCTTATTAATAATTGTGTTAGCTATTGTTGCATTTACATCCTGGTATACCGTTGATGAATCAGAACAGGCTGTTATGATTACGCTCGGTGAAGTTGAAGAAGGGATTAGCGAACCGGGGTTACATTTTAAATATCCTTGGCCTATCCAGTCAGTAGAAGTACTTTCTAAGGAAACTTTTAGTCTTCAGTTTGGCTATGAAGAAACAGAAGATGGAGAGGTAAAGGATTTTCCAAAGGAAACAAAAATGATTACAGGTGACGAAAATATCGTTTTAGCTGATATGGTTGTACAATGGAAAATAACTGAACCAGGAAAATATTTATTTAATGCAGAGAATCCAACAGAAATGCTTGAAGATGCTACTTCTGCCAGCTTAAGAAGTATTATCGGCAGCTCAACAATAGATGATGCTCTAACATCAGGAAAAGTAGAAATTGAAAAGCAAGTCCAAGAATTATTATCTACATTAGTTGAAGAATACGATATTGGTATTACGATTCTAGCTGTGAAATTACAGGATGTAGATTTACCAAATGAGGAAGTAAGAAAAGCCTTTACAAACGTAACAGATGCTCGAGAAACAATGAACACTAGAAAGAATGAGGCAAATAAATATCGCAACAAACGAACAGAAGAGGCACAGGGGGAAAAGGATGCGATTATGTCCTCTGCTGAAGGAGATAAAGCTGCTCGTATTGAAGAAGCTCGCGGTGATGTAGCTCAGTTTAATGCGATTTATAACGAGTATGTAAATGCAAAGGATATTACCCAAAAACGTTTAGTTTTAGAAACAATCGATCAAGTGCTCCCGAATGCTGAAATTTATATTATGGAGGACAATGGGAATACAATGAAGTATTTACCTATTAAAGAGGGAACAGCAACAAAACCTGTAGCGCCAACTGAACAGGAAGGAAGTGAAACAAATGGGCAATGATAATGTAGTAAATATGGAAGAAAAAAAGCCTTCCTTTTCTTTTAAGGGTTATCTTCGAGCAGGAATCATCCTTATTATTACGATCTTGATTCTTGTATTGGTGCTAACTAACCTGTTTATTGTGAAAGAAAATGAATACAAGGTTGTTCGCCAATTCGGAGAAGTTGTCCGTATTATTGAAGAGCCAGGATTAAATTATAAAATTCCTTTTATCCAATCAGTCACAACACTTCCTAAATATCAAATGACATATGATGTGGAAGAAGCTGAAATTAATACAAAGGACAAGAAGCGGCTCATTATTGATAATTATACAGTGTGGAGAATAGATGATCCGAAGAAAATGATTTCAAATGCGAGATCCATTGTTAATGCCGAAACAAAAATGGCGGAATATGTTTTCTCAACTGTTCGTTCGGAATTAGGGCAATTAAATTACGATGAAATCATTAACGATGAAAAGTCCTCAAGAGGTAGCTTAAATGACAAAGTAACGGAGATTGTGAATAATTTACTTGACGCAGGTGACTACGGTGTAGTTGTAACAGATGTTCGAATGAAAAGAACAGATTTGCCTGCTGAAAATGAAGAATCTGTATTTACTCGGATGATTTCAGAGCGAGAATCGACTGCACAGGGGTATTTATCAAAAGGTGACGCTGAAAAAAATCGTATTATTGCTGAAACCGATCGGGAAGTAAAAGAAATGCTTGCTAAGGCACAGGCAGATGCTGAGGTTATTCGAAGTGAAGGGGAAAAAGAAGCGGCAAGGATTTATAATACTGCCTATTCAAAAGATCCCTCATTTTATGAAATGTACCGTACGTTGCAATCTTATAAACAAACCATTGATGAAGAAACAGTCATCATTATACCATTTGATTCACCTTATGCAAGTTTGTTAAAGGGAGTACAATAATCGTATTAGAAAAACTTGGCTTGTCGCAAAGTCCTGATGGCGAAAGCCTTAGTTTTTCTTATACTAACATCCATAAAATTAAAAACTTACTGATAGTATAATAGGGCCCTAGTTTTCCTTTCTATTTATAGTCATGATAAAATAGAATAGGAAAACTAGGGTTTTTGTATAAATGAAAAGATTGCGAACAGATATTATTCGCTTGAATAGAGGAGGATATAAGGATTGACAAAGAAGCTGGTATTAATTGACGGAAATAGTATTGCTTATCGGGCATTTTTTGCTTTACCCTTACTAAATAATGATAAAGGTGTACATACAAATGCAATCTATGGGTTTACGATGATTTTAATGAAGATTTTAGAGGATGAAAAACCAACACATATGCTCGTTGCTTTTGACGCAGGAAAAACAACGTTTAGGCATAAAACGTTTCAAGAATATAAAGGGGGAAGACAAAAAACTCCACCAGAATTATCAGAGCAATTCCCGTTTATTCGTGAGCTGCTGGATGCTTACCAAGTATCGAGGTATGAACTGGAAAATTATGAAGCAGATGATATTATCGGAACATTATCTAGACAAGCTGAGAAGGATGGCTATGAAGTTAAGGTTATTTCAGGAGATAAAGATTTAACCCAATTAGTAACAGATAAAATAACGGTAGATATTACGAAAAAAGGTATTACGGATGTTGATTCATACACTCCAGAGTTTGTAAAAGAGAAGTATGGCCTAACTCCAGAGCAAATTATTGATATGAAAGGGTTAATGGGCGATACGTCTGATAATATTCCGGGAGTACCGGGTGTAGGTGAGAAAACCGCTATAAAACTTTTAACAGAATTTACAACATTAGAAAATGTATTAGATTCAATTGAAAAAGTTAGTGGAAAAAAGCTTAAAGAAAAGCTAGAGGAAAACCGTGAACAAGCGTTAATGAGTAAAAAGCTCGCCACAATTGATTGTGAAGCACCGCTCTCTATTACGTTGGATGAAGTTCATTATGAAGGTTTTGATCCTCAAAAGGTTACAGATTTGTTTAAGGAGTTAGGCTTTAATTCGTTATTAGACAAATTGGGGACTGAAGCTTCTGAAGAAGAAATTGAAGACATTAGTTTTGATGTAGTTAGTGAGTTTACACAAGAAATCTTAACTGATGAAGCTTTTCTTTACGCTGAAGTATTAGAAGATAGTTATCACCAAGCTGAAATTAGAGGTTTTTCGATCATCAATGAAAATGGACATTATTACATTCCGGCCAAACTTGCTTTATCATCTGATCAATTCAAAGAATGGGCAGAGGATGAGTCTAAACAAAAAACGGTTTATGATGGGAAGAAAACAACAGTATCTCTTAGCTGGAAGGGAATTTCATTAAAAGGAATCAACTTTGATGTATTAATAGCTGCTTATTTACTAGATCCTTCTGCAACCTATGAGGATGTGGCAAGTGTCGCAAAGGCTCATGGAGTGACAATTGTACAGCATGATGAGGTTGTGTATGGGAAGGGGGCGAAGCGCTCGCTGCCAGATGATGATAAGCTAGGGGAGCACCTTGTTCGAAAAGGACTAGCTATTTCGGATTTAAAAGAAAAGCTAATTGATCAATTAGAAAAAAATGATCAAACTGCCCTTTTATACGATTTAGAATTGCCTCTATCTCTAATACTTGCTGAAATGGAGGCAACTGGAATAAAAGTCGATGTTGATCGTTTAAAAGAGATGGGGAAACATCTTACTGATCAGTTAAAAGCATTAGAAGAAAGTATTTATGCTCATGCTGGTGAGGCCTTTAATATTAATTCACCAAAGCAGCTTGGCGTAATTTTATTTGAGAAGTTAAATCTTCCTGTAGTTAAAAAAACAAAGACGGGCTATTCAACTTCTGCTGATGTATTAGAAAAGCTCGAAGATAAACATGAAATTGTACAGGATATCCTTCATTACAGGCAACTTGGAAAATTACAATCTACCTATATAGAGGGCTTATTAAAGGTTGTGCACACAGATACACATAAAATACACACACGATTTAACCAAGTGCTAACTACAACTGGTAGACTCAGTTCAATAGATCCAAATCTGCAAAATATTCCCATTCGTTTAGAGGAAGGGAGAAAGATTCGTCAGGCATTTGTTCCATCAAACAAAGATTGGGTCATTTTTGCAGCTGATTACTCACAAATTGAGCTAAGAGTGCTGGCACACATTGCCAATGACGCAAATTTAGTCGAAGCGTTCCAAAACGATTTAGATATTCATACAAAAACGGCAATGGATGTCTTTCATGTTGAAGAAGATGAAGTTACATCAAATATGAGAAGGCAAGCCAAAGCAGTTAACTTTGGGATTGTGTATGGTATTAGTGACTTTGGACTTTCACAAAGCTTGGGTATAACCCGAAAGGAAGCAGGGGAATTCATTAGGCGCTATTTAGAATCCTTTGTTGGCGTTCAGGAATACATGGATGACATTGTTGCGGATGCTAGAGAGAAAGGCTATGTGAAAACATTACTGCATAGAAGAAGATATATTCCGGAAATCACAAGCCGTAACTTTAATCTTCGCAGCTTTGCAGAGAGAACAGCAATGAATACACCTATACAAGGGAGTGCAGCTGATATTATCAAGAAAGCGATGATTGATATGGCTGAGAGGTTAAAGCAAGAAAAGCTGCAAACAAAATTATTGTTACAGGTTCATGATGAATTGATATTTGAAGCCCCAAAAGAAGAAGTGGCTATTCTAGAAAAAATTGTACCAGAAGTAATGGAGAATGCAGTCGAATTAAAAGTACCTCTAAAAGTAGATTATTCATATGGGAACTCATGGTATGATGCAAAATGACTCCAGCTAAAAAGGAAGTGAATACATGCCGGAATTGCCAGAGGTTGAAACAGTTCGCAGAACGCTGATTCAGCTTGTAAAAGGAAAAACAATAAAAGAGGTTTCTGTTCACTGGCCAAAAATGATTAAAAAGCCGGAAGAAATTGAACAATTTAAGGATGCATTAGTCGGTCAAACCATTCATGATGTAAATCGCAGAGGAAAATTTTTGAAGTTTATGCTTGATGACTATGTCCTGGTATCTCATTTAAGAATGGAAGGTAGATATGGCTTATATAAGGCTGAGGATGATGTGGAACAGCATACTCATGTATTGTTTACATTTACAGACCAAACAGAGCTTAGATATCGAGATGTAAGAAAATTTGGCACGATGCATCTCTTTAAAAAAGGAGAAGAGGAACAAAGTCTTCCTCTTTCGCAACTTGGTCCTGAGCCTTTTTCAGCTTACTTTACGGTAGAATATTTAAAAGAACGGTTAGCGAAAACATCTCGTAAAATAAAGACTGCTTTACTTGATCAATCAGTTGTAGTTGGACTTGGGAATATTTATGTTGATGAAGCCTTATTTCGTGCAGGAATAAATCCTGAACGAACTGCAAGCCAATTATCGAATCAAGAGTATGAACGATTACATAAAGAGATCGTCAAAACTCTCGAGGAGGCAGTAGCACAAGGTGGCAGTACCATTCGATCTTACGTAAACACACAAGGTGAAATTGGGATGTTTCAATTGCAATTATATGTGTATGGTCGAACAAATGAACCATGTAAAAATTGTGGAAACATACTGACAAAAACTGTTGTCGGTGGTCGGGGAACACATTTTTGTTCAAACTGTCAAATATAATTAGATAAGGGTAAAGACATCAAAAGATGATCTTTGCCCTTCTTTTGGTATAGGGAATTATAAAAGTTTTATAACTCCGAAGTACTGGATGTGCAAGTGCAATCTTGGAGATTGACGTTGCGGTATTTGACGGCCAGCGCCTAGCCCCTAGAGGTCATTAGCCGTACATAATTGAAGACAAAGCTTCTTCTATTCATTTGCGTCTTATTTGCCCTAGGCTGTTCAAGGCGCTTGGCTTTTGTTCTCTTAGAAAAACGCCAGATAAAGGCACTTGCTCTTTTCTTATGTGATTCTAAATAAAGGAATGAAAACATAAGGTACCATATCGAAATATCAATCCTTCTTTTAACATTCTTTGGGCGATTATCATACACTATGTTAGCAATCAGAAGGAAGGGGCAAGGCTTTTATGTTTCAATTCATTTCACTGTTGTTATTAGCAATCGCAGTTAGTTTAGATAGCTTTTCAGTTGGTTTTACTTATGGCATGAGGAAAATGAGAATCCCCTTAAAGTCAATTTTTATCATTGCTTGTTGTTCAGCTGTAACAATGCTTGGAGCGATGTTCTTAGGTGAATTGTTAACAAAAATATTCCCTATCTATATCACAGAAAAGCTTGGTGGATTAATCTTAATGCTCATTGGAGCATGGGTTTTATATCAATTTTTTCGACCGACAAAGGAAGTTGGAGAGGAAGAAGAAGTTGAAAAAACGATCATTAATTTCGAAATCAAAACCTTTGGAATTGTGATTAACATACTCAGAAAGCCGATGACTGCGGATATAGATAAGTCGGGAACAATTACAGGAGTTGAAGCCTTTTTACTTGGTGTAGCTTTATCATTGGATGCCTTTGGTGCTGGAATTGGTGCCGCATTATTAGGATATTCTCCAATTATTATGAGTGTACTTGTAGCGTGTATGAGTTCTCTATTTGTTTCATTTGGCATAAAATCAGGACATATTTTTTCAAGGTTTTCTTGGATGGATAAATTTTCTTGCCTTCCAGGGATTATTCTCATTATTATAGGGATATGGAAATTATAAGCAAATGGAGGCTAAACGCTGTGACAGTTGTCATTGGACTAACAGGTGGAATAGCAAGTGGGAAGAGTACAGTTTCAAATATGATAAAGGAAATGGGTATAACTGTTGTAGATGCCGATCAAATCTCAAGAGATGTTGTGGAGTTAGGAAAACCTGCATATAACAAAATTGTTGAAGTTTTTGGTGTAGGGATTTTGCGGGAAGATCATACTCTGAATCGCGAAAAGCTCGGCAGCTTAATCTTTAGTGATCAGAAAAAACGGGAACAGTTAAATGAAATTGTTCATCCGGAAGTTCGCAAAGAAATGCTTCAACAAATAAAAGAAGAAAAAGAGCTTAAATCAAGTGCAGTTGTATTAGATATTCCTTTATTATTTGAGAGCAAACTAACCTATTTGGTTGATAAAACAATCCTTGTGTATGTGGATGAACAAACCCAGTTAAAACGTTTAATGGAACGAAATGATTATACGGAAGAGGAGGCCAAACTCCGTATTCAATCACAACTCCCCTTAAAGGATAAAAGAAAGCTTGCTGACGAAATCATTGATAATAATGGTTCGTTAGAATATACACACACACAGCTAAAAGCTGTTCTAAATAAGTGGATTTAAAGGAAAGAGACTAATAATAGTCTCTTTTTTCTTTGTTGTGAAACACTTTAATGATTGGCGGATATATTTAGTAAAAAAATGCTTGTACTTGAAGAAATAAATGAACCTTATTAGTATTAAATGTGTTATACTAATTGTAAGTTATATAAAATTAGTATGTCATATATAGTAAGGGGAGATTTTTTATGTCAACAAATATAGCGATAAATGGATTTGGTCGTATAGGAAGAATGGTATTTCGACGTGCAATCACAGAAGGCTTAAATATAACGGCAATTAATGCAAGTTATCCAGCAGAGACTCTAGCCCATTTAATTAAATATGATACAAATCATGGAACCTTTGAAGGCGAAGTCATTGGAATGGAAGATTATTTAGTTGTAAATGGACATAAAGTATTATTACTAGATGAACGTAATCCTGAGGATCTTCCATGGAAGCGATTAAATGTTGATATAGTTATTGAAGCAACCGGAAAATTTAATAAAAAAGAAAAAGCCATGTTACACGTGAAGGCTGGGGCGAAAAAAGTCCTTTTAACAGCTCCTGGGAAAAATGAAGATGTAACGATCGTTATGGGGGTTAATGAACATGTGTATGATGCAAATCAGCATACAATCATATCAAATGCTTCATGTACAACAAATTGCCTTGCACCAGTCATAAAGGTGCTTGATGAAGCATTTACAGTAAGAAATGGACTTATGACGACAGTTCATGCATACACAAATGATCAAAGGAATATTGATAATCCACATAAAGATCTAAGAAGAGCTAGAGCGTGCGGACAATCCATTATACCTACTACGACTGGTGCTGCAAAGGCTATAGAACTTGTATTACCTCAAATGAAAGGTAAGTTACATGGAATGGCACTGAGAGTCCCAACACCGAATGTTTCACTCGTTGACTTGGTCGTTGATCTGGAGAAATCTGTTACAGCAGAAGAAGTTAATCACTCTTTTATGTTAGCTTCACAAAAATCACTAAAGGGAATTCTTGATTTTTCTACAGAGCCTTTAGTCTCTATTGATTATAATACAAATCCTTATTCAGCAATCGTCGATTGCTTATCGACCATTGTAATCGATCAACATAAGGTAAAGGTGTTGGCATGGTATGATAATGAATGGGGATACTCCTGCAGAGTGGTTGATTTGGCTAAAATGGTAGAAAAAAGTATGTCTCCGTTATTAGGTGTATAAGGATTTAAGGGATATTTAAGCTCCCTATGGAAAAAGTAATAAATGTAACTTCAAGCTGCATGAAACCCCTTTAACTTAGATGTAGCAAATATTTTTTCAAAAAGTGTGTTGCAAAACATATACAAACAAAGTATACTATTTTTCGTGAACTTCTTATCAAAGCCAAGGTGTTAAGGCTACTTAAAGGGTTAGGACCTCTCTGGACTAACTTTCCCCCGTGGTAGTTACACATACCATTCGCGAAGAATTCATGTAAAAAAATAGTTAAAGGGGGATCCATGAATTATGGAAACAATGGGTAGACACGTAATCTCAGAATTATGGGGATGCGATTTTGATAAGTTAAATGACATGGATTACATTGAAAAAACATTTGTAAATGCGGCATTAAAGTCAGGTGCAGAAATAAGAGAGGTTGCTTTCCACAAATTTGCCCCACAAGGAGTAAGTGGAGTTGTTATTATCTCCGAGTCCCATTTAACCATTCATAGTTTTCCAGAGCATGGTTATGCAAGTATTGATGTTTACACATGTGGTGATTTAAATCCAAATATTGCTGCAGACCATATTGCAGAATCATTAGGTGCACAAACTCGTGAAAATATCGAAATCCCAAGAGGTATGGGACCTGTACAAGTAAAGCAAGCGAAAGCAAAAGCTCTTTAATTTGAAAGAAAACATTCAGAGGTGCGGATTATTTAATCTGCACCTCTTTTTATTATCGGAAAATTTCAGTATGATAGTAATAGAATAACTTTTCATACATAAAGGGAAAAATAATGAATAAAGGGGAATTTAACAATGAGTTTTATGAACAAAATAAAAGATTTTTTTAGTACTCATCAAGAAACAAGGGAAAATCATTATAATCCAGACTTGCAAAGCCATTATTATAAAACAACAAATAAGAAAGCACTTCAAACAGTAAAGGAATTGATCGAGCAAACACCTGGAATGACAGTTACCTCTGTATCAGAAGAACGTGGAGAAATGAGCGTGAACATTGATCGTCCTAGAAAGGCATTTTTAATTGTAACGGTTATTTCTGTGCGTCCTTTTGAAACAGCTGTTGATCTTACTGCTACGACAAATACTGTGTTACCAACAGACTTTGGATATAGTAAAAAAATCATTCTTGAATTATATAAAAAGCTGGATCAAAAAGAAACATTTGTAGGTACTGGAAAAAGTGGAAAATAAAATATGGGTCATAGACCTATATATGACGTGTAGAAGGAGTTGGTCATATGAAATGTCCTTCGTGTCAGCATAATGGGACAAGAGTATTGGATTCTAGACCTGTAGATGAAGGAAGATCGATTCGCAGACGCCGTGAATGTGAGGAGTGCCAATATCGTTTTACAACATTTGAAAAGGTAGAAGAATTTCCTCTAATTGTTGTAAAGAAAGAAGGAACAAGGGAAGAGTTTAGTCGGGAAAAAATCCTAAGAGGGCTAATTAAAGCGTGTGAAAAGAGACCAGTTCCTTTGCAAAAGTTAGAAGATATTGTTCATGAAATTGAAAAGGAACTTAGAAATCAAGGTGTTTCCGAAGTGAATAGTGAATTAGTTGGCGAAATGGTCATGGACAGGCTCGCTAGAATTGACGAGGTTGCATACGTTCGGTTCGCATCAGTGTACCGGCAGTTTAAGGATATAAATGTATTTATCGAGGAATTGACTGACCTTATAAAGAAAGTAAGATAAATGAAAAAAGAGCTAATGGAGGGATCCTTCAGCTCTTTTTTCAGTGGATTATTTTTCTAATTATAGGCATGAAAGGTTGAAGGGTATGGAACAGCATTGGAAGGAACTGCTCGCTATTGATCGATATACGGTTAAAAGTAAATCAGTTCTACAAGACTTAGATCGAAAAATCGTCACACTACTTTATCAGCCATTAATAGGGTCAAAATGCTTTAGTCTTTATATGACTTTATGGGGAGAATTAGAGCAAAATCGTCTATGGAGTGTTGAAACAACGCATCACAGTTTAATGACGATCATGCAGAGCAATTTACGGGAAATCTATCAAGAACGTTTGAAATTAGAAGGCCTCGGGCTTTTGAAAACATATATAGATGAAATTGATGGTGTAAAAAGATATATATATGAGTTGCAGGCGCCTATTCGACCGAATGAGTTTTTTCAGGATGGTGTATTGAATATTTATCTATATAATCGTGTTGGTCGAAATAAATTTTTACAGTTAAAAAGATTTTTTTCAGATGATCAAATGGAAGAGGGAATAAAAGAAATCACCAAATCGTTTGATGATGTGTTTGATTCCGTTCGGTCTGCAGAAATGATGGGCAGAGTAAACCAGGAAACAATGGATGACTTAACACTTGAAAATGAGAGGGAATATCTCCAAACAGATAGTCGTGCCACATTAGATATATCAGATGCTGTATTTGACTTCGACTTATTCTTCTCGGGTTTATCTGAGGCTCTTATTTCTCCAAAAGCTTTTACACCTCCAGTTAAAGAGGTGATCAAAAAGTTATCCTATTTGTATGGTATTAGTGCAATTGACATGAAAAATGTTGCTATGTCCAGCTTAGACCAGGATGATATGATTGATGTAGAATTGCTTAGAAAATCAGCTAGAGATTGGTATCAATTTCAAGTTGGAGATCAATTACCGAATCTTGTTGATAAGAAACAGCCTATTTCATTACGGTCGAACCTTGATAAAAAACAATTATCACAAGAAGAAGAATTGATGTATCAATTAGAAACCATTTCACCAAGACAGTTTTTAACAGATGTTGCTGGTGGTATACCTCCATCTGTAAGTGATTTGCAGATCATTGAAGAGGTTATGGTTCAACAGAAGCTCGAGCCAGGGGTCGTGAATGTACTGATCTATTACGTTATGCTTAAAACAGATATGAAGCTTACAAGAGCTTATGTTCAAAAAATTGCAAGCCATTGGACAAGGAAACACATTAAAACCGTGAAGGATGCAATGGATTTAGCTAAACAGGAACATCGCCAATATCAACAATGGGCAGAAGAAAAAACGACGGCAAAGAAAAAATCATCAAACCAAAGAGCACCTATTCGAAAGGAACAACTTCCTTCATGGCTGAAGGATGATGAAACGAAAAATGATCAACAAGAAAAACCCCAGAAGAAGGAACAAGTAGATAAGAAACAATTAGAACAATTCGAATTAGAAAAGAAAAAATTATTTGATCGAATTAAAAAATACAAGGATAATAAAAGCAGTGAAACCACAGAAGGGAGGAATGACTAAAATATGGAGCACATGAGCAAATCATTGAAGAAGTTAACAAGTAGACCTGATTTTAGTGAACGGTATAATGATTTGAAGAAGCAGGTATTAAATAATCCTGATGTACAAGCTTTTATTGCCAAGCACTCAACAGAAATTGAAGATGGAATGATTAATAGGAGCTTAATGAAGCTTTATGAGTTTATTAATCAGAGTAAAAACTGTGAAGAATGCCCATCTTTAGCTGAATGTAAAAATTTGTTGCAAGGCTATCATCCTCGTCTAATGATACAAGGCCGCATAATTGATATCCAGTACGATAAATGTCCGACAAAAGAAATTCAGGATGAGCGGAAAAAAAATGAAGCACTTATTAAAAGCATGTATATTCCAAAGGACATTCTTGAAGCTCAATTTGATAAGATAGACGTTGATGTTGAGGAAACAAGTCGTCTGCAGGTCATTAGTATGGCTCAAGATTTTGTTGAAGCCTATAATAGAGGAGACCGCCCAAAAGGCATCTATTTGTATGGTTCCTTTGGAGTCGGAAAAACGTATATTTTAGGCGCAATAGCAAATGAACTTGCCTCACATAAAGTAGCTTCAATGCTCGTTTACGTCCCGGAATTTATAAGAGAATTAAAAGGTTCATTTCAGAACGCATCATTGGATGAAAAGCTCGATGCTGTGAAAAAAATTCCCGTATTGATGCTTGATGATTTAGGTGCAGAATCAGTATCGAGCTGGGCGCGAGACGAAGTTCTTGGAACTATTCTTCAGTATCGAATGCTTGAAAATCTGCCTATTTTTATATCATCTAATTTCAATTTAAAGCAACTTCAGCATCACCTTTCTATTTCACAGCGTGGTGAAGAAGAACCTGTTAAAGCTGCAAGGATTATGGAGCGAATAAAACATATGACAACCCCAATTGAACTGATTGGAAGAAATCGAAGAGGGTAAAGAGCCTTATTACAATTTGTTCATTTTATTTTTGAAGAAAGTTTAACTATATTAAAGGATTAAAGTATAAGAAAAGACATCGACTTCCGCCATTCTTGGCGGTAAGTCGTGTTTTTCTAATGATCGACTACCTTAAAAGCAAGGGGTAGTCGATTTATTTGTTTTTCCTAGCCGATTTCTTTACTTCTAAATGAAGATGTCCCCCCATATACATAAATTGAAGTGCTGGCAAATAGGGGGGACAAACATGCTTGAGATATTATTTGGGTCTCCGAAAGAGGCAAGGACGATGTATTCAATTTTTCGTTCAATTTCTGAAACGTTTTTATCTGAGCTTCAATTAGTAAATAATCAATGTATAAAAATTAACCCGAAATCTTGGGATATCGCACTTGAACAATTTGTTATACCGGGTCTAATTCAATTTATTATTGGCCATAAAGAGCATCATTTGATCCTGAACATGCTAAAAGAGTTGTATTATTTCTCAGAAGAAGAGGAGCAACAACAGATTTTACATATTGCTCAATCAATATTAGAGGGAGAGCGGGATGAAATTCCGAAGGTACAGCAACTTGCACCAAGAGAGCATTTTGTAAGAGAGGCACTAGAAGAGTTCTTACGGCCGGATTTGTATTTTACCTATTCATCATTTCAAAAATTTCGTCTGCAAAAATATCTACATAGTTTACGAGAATATGTGGAAATTGCCATCGAGGAGTACAAGATGGAGCAGGAGTATCAAAATTTTATTCAAAGTTTACGGGAATATTTGTGTGAAAATAAAAGCAAAATTCCAACCATTCATCTTGTGTGTGATCGGGAATATCTAGTTTATAATGAAAACAAGTGCAGGATACCTGAGGCTGAATTGAAAAAGCTGATTGATAAAGACTTTGTTTACCAACATCCAATGCATATAGATTCAAAGTTATTAGCTCCATTGGTTTCCATGGCTCCTTTAAAGATTTCTCTCTATGCAAATGATTCTTTTGATGGTATGATCCAAACAATCCAAAATATTTTTGAAGAAAGAGTAACGATTCACCGCTTGGAAGATTTTTATGGATAGAATGAAGTACATATTTGGGGAAATTCATCTTGATTTTGTCGAGAAAACAATTTATAATACGAAATAATTGAAAAAAAGATCTGTAATGATAAGGACATGAGCTTGTTTATACGGTTCCCAGAGAGGGAAGGAAATGCTGAAACCTTCCTAACACGATGAACAAACTTACCACCTTTAAACTTCAGTTGTGAACAGTTATCCTGTAACTAATTAATAACTGACGGACTTCCCGTTATCGATGTTAAAGCCAAAGTCTTATTAATGTTGCTTACGAATACATTAATTATTGCTATTTATAGATTTTGGGAACAAGGGTGGAACCACGATCCATTGACTAAGTTTATTAAACTCGTCCCTTTTTATAGGGGGCGAGTTTTATTTATTTTTGGAGCAAAACTTTGATGCTAAGGTTCTAATTAGTGTCAATGTCTAGTTCCGAAGTACAGGAAGTACAAGTGCAGTCAAGGTGATTGACGTCGCGTTTTTGACTGCCAGCGCCTAGACCCTAGAAAGGGCTGATTAAGGCGCTTCTACATTTCAAAGAGGAGTGAACAAGGATGTCAGACGTTATAAAAATTGCGTTTCCAGACGGAGCTGTGAAGGAGTTTGCAAAAGGTACCACAACTGAGGATATTGCGGCATCCATTAGCCCTGGTTTAAGAAAAAAATCACTTGCAGGGAAAATAGATGGTCAATTAATTGATTTGCGTACACCTATTCAACAGGATGGTGCAATTGAAATTGTCACTCAAGATAGTGATGAAGCATTGGAGATTATGCGGCATTCAACAGCACATTTGATGGCACAAGCGATTAAACGCGTGTATAAAGACCAATCCATTAAACTAGGAATTGGACCAGTGATTGAAAATGGTTTTTATTATGATATCGATATGGAACAGGCGATAACCCCTGAAGATTTACCAGCCATCGAAAAAGAAATGAAAAAAATTGTAAATGAAAATATTGAAATTGTTCGTAAAGAGGTAAGTCGTGAAGAAGCACAGCGTATTTACGAAGAAATCCAAGATCCTCTTAAATTAGAGCTATTAGAAGCAATCCCAGAGGGTGAAGCTGTCTCTATTTATGAACAAGGAGAATTCTTTGACTTATGCCGTGGAGTGCATCTTCCTTCAACAGGTAAAATTAAGGAATTCAAATTATTAAGTGTTGCAGGGGCATACTGGCGTGGAGATAGTAAAAACAAAATGCTTCAACGTATTTACGGAACAGCATTCTTCAAAAAGGCTGATTTAGATGAGCATCTACGTTTGTTGGAAGAAGCAAAAGAACGTGACCATCGTAAATTAGGAAAAGAGCTTAGCCTTTTCACAACATCGCAAAAAGTAGGCCAAGGATTACCTTTATGGCTTCCAAAGGGTGCGACTATACGTCGTATTGTAGAGAGATACATTGTTGATAAAGAAGAAAGACTGGGCTATCAGCATGTTTATACACCTGTTTTAGCAAGTGTTGAATTATATAAAACATCTGGACATTGGCAACATTACCAAGAAGATATGTTTCCAATCATGGAAATGGATAATGAAGATTTAGTGCTTCGTCCAATGAACTGCCCGCATCACATGATGATTTATAAAAATGATATTCACAGCTATCGCGAATTACCAATCCGTATTGCTGAGCTTGGAACAATGCACCGCTATGAAATGTCAGGCGCGTTAACTGGATTACAGCGGGTACGTGGAATGACGTTAAATGACGCTCATATCTTCGTTCGACCAGATCAAATTAAGGATGAATTCATTCGTGTTGTTCGTTTAATTGAAGCTGTATACAAAGACTTTGGAATTGAAAACTATTCATTCAGATTGTCATACCGTGATCCAGAAGACAAAGAAAAGTACTTTGATGATGATACTATGTGGGAAAAAGCACAGAGCATGTTAAAAGGTGCGATGGATGAATTAGGTCATGACTATTATGAAGCAGAAGGTGAAGCTGCATTCTACGGACCAAAGCTTGATGTACAGGTAAGAACAGCTCTTGGAAAAGATGAAACTTTATCAACTGTTCAATTAGACTTTTTACTTCCAGAACGCTTTGACTTAAATTATGTTGGAGAAGATGGTAAGCAACATCGACCTGTTGTTATTCATCGTGGTGTTGTATCAACAATGGAGCGCTTTGTAGCATTTTTAATTGAAGAGTACAAAGGTGCTTTCCCTACGTGGTTAGCTCCAGTACAAGTTCAGGTCATTCCAGTTTCTCCTGCTATTCATCTTGATTATGCGAAAAAGGTTCAAGAACAACTTCAAGAGGCAGGACTTCGTGTTGAGCTAGATTCAAGAGATGAAAAGATTGGCTATAAAATTCGTGAAGCGCAAATTCAAAAAATACCATATATGCTTGTAGTAGGAGATAATGAAATTGCTGAGACTGCAGTCAATGTACGTAAGTATGGTGAGCAAAAGTCAGAAACGATCGCATTCGAACAGTTTGTTAAGCAAATTCAAGAAGAAGTAAAAAGAGCATAAGAAAAGCGCAAGCGCCTGTTCAGCAACGTATGAACTGGAGCACTCCGTATGAGATAAAGCGAGACTTCCATTAAAGGGTAATCTTTTCTCTAATGGATAGCGAGACTTATCCGACTTTCTACGTATAGTCAAATTATTAACCTCTTAAGGTCGGGAAAAGGAAACACGAAGAGCGCAAGCGTCGATGTTGACTTATCGTAAGGAGGAGTATGGAGTTCACTAGTTGCTGGGCGCTGGCAGTCTAAAAGCGCGACGTCCTGTCGCAACGACGGCACTTGCACATCCTGTGCTTCGGAGCTAGATACCGAAACTAAGTACAAAACTTATAAATTCTGATATTATAAATAAAAATCGGTGGAGTTTTCCACCGATTTAATATGTATAAACGAAAAAAAGTTATTGCAAGAACAGAATGGTTCTGATAAAATTACATTTGTTGTTTAGAAGATATATATAATTCGCTTGCAAGATCTTTGCATTGATGGTATAATTCTCAAGGTAATTGAATAGTCTTTTATATTAACAAGTAGAAGCACCCGCTTCTCACCTGATTGACACATCCGTTTGTAGTTGGCAGGTAACGATGATATAGTTAATTTATACAATCGTAGTGTGGGTGTTATGCATCCACACTTTTTTATTTTTTAAAAATAAAAAGACCGAGATCTACAAAAACGGTGTTAAGAATCACTATTCAGTTTTGAAAAAACCTTGGAGGTGGCTAATTATTAGCAAAGATATGATGGTAAATGACGGAATTCGCGCACGTGAGGTTCGTCTAATCGGTGCCAACGGAGATCAGCTTGGAATTAAATCTCGCCAAGAGGCTTTAGAAATTGCTGGAAGAGCTAATCTAGATTTAGTTTTAGTAGCTCCAAATGCAAAGCCTCCTGTCTGTCGCATCATGGATTACGGAAAATTCCGTTTTGAACAGCAAAAGAAAGAAAAAGAAGCTCGTAAGAATCAAAAAATCATCAACCTTAAAGAGGTGCGCTTAAGCCCTACAATTGATGAGCATGACTTTAACACTAAGCTTCGAAATGCACGTAAATTCCTAGAGAAGGGCGATAAAGTAAAAGCTTCTATTCGCTTTAAAGGACGTGCCATTACACATAAAGGAATCGGTCAAAAGGTGCTTGATCGTTTCTCTGCAGAATGTGCAGATTTAAGTACAATTGAATCTCATCCAAAAATGGATGGTCGTAGCATGTTCTTAGTTCTAGCACCGAAAAATGAAAAGCAATAATCCCTTAAGGAGGAATACCTTATGCCAAAAATGAAAACTCACCGTGGAGCAGCAAAGCGTTTCAAAAAGACCGGATCTGGTAAACTTAAACGTTCACATGCTTACACAAGTCACTTATTCGCTAACAAATCTACAAAAGCTAAACGTAAATTACGTAAATCAACTGTAGTAAGCAAGGGCGATTTCAAACGTATTCGTCATTTATTAGACAATCTTAAATAATCGGACCATCGTAATATAGGAGGGAATTTACATGCCAAGAGTAAAAGGCGGTATCGTTTCACGTAAACGTCGTAAAAAAGTATTAAAATTAGCTAAAGGTTATTTCGGTTCAAAACATAGATTATACAAAGTTGCAAACCAACAAGTAATGAAATCATGGATGTATGCATACCGTGATCGTCGTCAAAAGAAACGTGATTTCCGTAAATTATGGATCACTCGTATTAATGCAGCTGCTCGTGTAAATGGTCTTTCTTACAGCCGTTTAATGCACGGATTAAAGCTTGCAGGTATCGAAGTAAACCGTAAAATGCTTGCTGACTTAGCTATTTCTGATGAAAAAGCATTTGCTCAATTAGCAGACGCTGCTAAAGCACAGCTTAACAAATAATCGAACGGTATGAGAGAGCTGACTCTAGATAGGGTCGGCTTTTTTCATTTTAAAAGAATAAATAGGTTTTCATCATGATTATATAGACTAAAGCGACAAATGAATTACTCCAAGAGAGGAAGTGAATAAAATGCTTTATTTATTATGTTATTATCTTTTACTAAATATGATTGGTTTTGTCCTGATGTGCTCTGATAAAAAACGTGCCAAACGAGGAGAGTGGAGGATAAAAGAATCAACACTTTGGTTAGTTGCTATTTTAGGCGGAGCGATCGGAGGATATATAGGAATGAGAGTCTTTCGACATAAAACAAAACATACTTCTTTTGCCGTTCTTTTTCCGCTCATCGCTCTTGGCCATATCGTACTTCTTGTTTATTTATCTATTTCATTGGCATAAACTTAAAATGCTCTCGTACAATGGAATCAATACGACTCTCATCTATGAATCACAACTTAGAAAGTGGTGATGATAATTCAACTAGCAACTTCTGCTGTGTTGACCGTTATTCAAACGACTGGTTTTTTTGCACCTCTTGTTTTTATTTTGTTTCATATGATTAGGCAGTTCTTATTTATTCCTGTTGCCGTTGTATGTGTAGCAGGAGGAATTCTTTTCGGTGCACAGCTTGGTTCCGTTTATTCGGTTATTGGACTTACAGGTTCGAGCATCACCTTTTATTTTATTTCAAAACTTTTCCCTTCACTGTTAAAGCGGTTAATGAAAATGAAAGAAAAATGGTTAGGAACTTATACAAACTTTTCTATCATGCAAATTATGATATTAAGAATGATCCCATTTATTAATTTTTCGCTTATTTCGTTATGTGTATTAGACAAAGCAAAAACGTTTGGCCGCTATACGAAATTATCTTTCCTTACACATATTCCTTCAACCCTTTGTTTTACGTTTTTAGGTGCATCGATTCAGGCATTGCCGCCTGTAGTACTTGTCGGAATTGTGGCAGGCTTGTTTATCCTTTTCTATTATTTTAGGGAGAAACAAGTTTTCATTAAATGGAGTGATTTCTTTATGAGAGAAAGAGCATGATGAATTGTTGAGGGTTGATGATATATGTTAAAAAAGAAAGTTCTACTTGATACGGATATAGGTGGAGACATTGATGACTCACTTTGTTTGGCTTATTTATTATGTCAGCCTTTATGTGAGCTAATGGGCATCTCAACCGTCGGTGGGGAAGTTGAAAAAAGGGCAATGATAGCAGATGCCATATGTAAAGCAGCCGGGAAGCACGTCCCCATAGTTGCAGGTGCAGACTATACTATAATGCCTAGCACTTTTTATCCAACACCAGATGGAGCAAAACAACTCGCTTATTGGCAGCATGATACATCGTTTGTGAAAAATAAAGCAGTCGATTTCATGCGGAAAACGATTCGTGAAAATCCGCATGAAATTTCACTTTTAGCTATTGGTCACTTAACTAACATTGCCTTATTATTTTTGGTGGATCCAGAGATACCAATGCTCTTAAAAGAACTTCATATTATGAGCGGTGTTTTTTCATCAAATCTTGAGGCGACAATGGAGATGCCAATGTCAAATTGGAATTCTTGGGTAGACCCGCATGCATCATCTATCGTCTATCATTCTGATGTTCCAAATCACACAACCTTTGGGCTAAATGTTACAACACAATTAGTCCTGAAAAAAGGTGACAAAGAAGATTTGTTTTCAACACCTTTAATGAAAGCTGTTGAGGACTTCGGCTCTCCATGGCTTCAAAATAATGATATGACTTTTCATGATCCGCTTGCTGCTGCTAGTTTGTTTGAGCCTGGATTTTGTGAATATCAACAAGGTTTTATTGAAGTCGAATATAAAAAAGAGAATCAACGTGGAATGATGAATTTTCATCTAAGTCAAATCGGCAAAAGAAAGGTTGCAATAAGCGTAGATCGAGAGAGATTCTTTGATCACTATTTTAATGTGGTTTGTGGGTAATTAGATTTGAAAAAGAGCTTGAGAAACATGAGTTCTCAAGCTCTTTTATTAATTTTCTCGTTTTTTCAAAATTAATTCCTTAATAGGGCTTTTCCAATCTACTTTACTATGAGGATACTGTAATTTTACTTGCTCTTGAATGTATTCGAAATCCTCTAAAGTCAGTCCCTGTAATTCATTGGTTGACTTTGACCAAATAAAGATGGAGACTACTTCAAAAGAATTTGTCGTTGTTCCTAAATACTTTTCTCCCTCAAATAATGCACCTTTATACGTTAGCAGAAAATTTTTCCGTACATTTTCCTTATCATCTAAAAAATAAAACTGCTTTTGCTCATGTGCTAATTCAAGTTTTCGTTTGGGGTTAAATAAATACCTAATTCCTGTATAAAGGAGAAATACAATAAAGACGATTAACAACAAACGTAGTAATATGACAATCATCGTAAAACCCCTCCTGAGGGCAATTTTCCTTATATACGAATAAGAGATCGAAAAGGTTCCATGTTTTTATAAATTTGTTATAATTTTTTTATACTATCAGAAAGTAAAAAAAATTTATGGATGATAGTATAAGTAAAACTACGACTTTCGCCATTAGGACTTGGCGACAAGCAAAGTTTTTCTAAAAGAATGAACAATGTTGGAGGAATACTTCATGAATTTTTCAATACTATTTAACATGCAGCAGGAATTGGATGCAAGAATACAATCACAACACAATCTTGAAAATGAAAATTTAGTTGACCGTAAAGTACTGGCTTTATTAGTAGAAATAGGAGAGTTAGCGAATGAAACCAGGTGTTTTAAATTTTGGAGCCTAAAGCCACCTGCCTCTACTGATATCATATTAGAAGAATATGTAGATGGTATTCACTTTATCCTGTCCCTAGGATTAGAAATGAAAATAGATACTAATATGAACTTTGAAGATCGTGAATCAAATAAAACGCTAACAGAGCAATTTTTAATCGTCTATGAAACAGTGTCAATTTTTAAACAGGATCCGTCTGTCTCAAACTATAAAAACATGTTTGAAGAGTATTTATTACTTGGGAAATTATTAGGTTTTACTTCAGAGCAAATAGAGAAAGCTTATGTATCGAAAAATGAAGTGAATCACAAGCGACAACAACAGGGATACTAATAATCAAGTTATTTTCTTACGTAATAACCTTTATTGTATAATAAATATGATTGAAATTGAAGGAGGCCTACATAATGTCGAAGCTAGATGAAACATTAACAATGCTTAAGGATTTAACAGATGCAAAAGGTATTCCTGGTAACGAGCGGGAAGTTCGTGAAGTAATGAAAACATACATATCTCCGTATTCAGATGAAGTTGTGACAGATCATTTAGGAAGTTTAATTGCTAAAAAGGTTGGACAAGAAAACGGTCCTAAAATTATGATTGCTGGTCACTTAGATGAAGTTGGCTTTATGGTGACACAAATCGATGATAAAGGATTTCTTCGCTTTCAGACAGTAGGTGGCTGGTGGTCACAGGTTATGTTGGCGCAGCGCGTAACGATTGTAACAAGAAAAGGTGAAGTTACAGGTGTTATTGGCTCTAAGCCTCCACATATTCTTCCTGCTGAGGCGCGAAAAAAGCCAGTTGAAATAAAGGATATGTTTATCGACATTGGTGCATCAAGCCGTGAAGAGGCAATGGAATTTGGTGTCATGCCTGGTGACCAAGTTGTTCCTTATTTTGAGTTCACTGTCATGAAAAATGAAAAGATGCTGCTTGCAAAAGCTTGGGATAACCGAATTGGCTGTGCTATTGCTATTGATGTATTAAAAAACTTAAAAGATACGGATCACCCGAATGTAGTATATGGTGTAGGTACTGTGCAGGAAGAAGTTGGTCTGCGTGGAGCTCGTACGTCAGCTAATATGATTCAGCCTGATATTGCCTTTGGTGTTGATGTTGGAATTGCGGGGGATACTCCTGGAATCTCTGATAAGGAAGCGGCTAGTAAAATGGGTGAAGGTCCTCAAATTATTCTTTATGATGCTTCCATGGTCTCACATAAAGGTTTGCGAGATTTAGTGACAGATACAGCTGATGAACTGAATATACCGTATCAATTTGATGCAATTGCAGGTGGGGGTACAGATTCCGGTGCGATTCACATCTCTGCAAATGGTGTTCCAGCATTATCGATCACAATCGCAACCCGCTATATTCATTCACATGCAGCGATGTTACATCGTGATGATTATGAAAATGCTGTCAAGCTTATTACTGAAGTGATTAAACGCTTAGATCGGGAAACAGTCAATAAAATTACTTTTGATTAAAAAATGCTGGGGAAATATTCCCCCAGCACTTTTTATTGAACATTTTTACTAAGACCTTGCTCCAGTGTTGTTAGCATCTCTTTTTTATCTTCTTCATTTGCATTTTGCCAAATGACTTCAAAGAGAACGCCTAAACCAGGCAGCATTTTTTCTTCACCGCTTTGAATGGCGTCAACAATCGTATCTTGTAGTTGATCCTGAGTATTTCCTGACACATTTGCTATTACTGCATGACGAAGATTTAAGTTCAATGTACGTGCACTCCTTTTTAAAGAAAAATGGAAATTATTGTGTTTTAGCTAATATTTAATGATAAAAATATGAGCTTTTAATGATAGAATTTGTTAATTACTTAAGAATTATGTATGATTGGAAAGAGAAAATGGAATAGTTTATAAAAGGAGTATGAAAGTGGATCGAATTGAATCTGTCAAAAATCCAAAAGTAAAGCAATGGAAGAAGTTGCACACGAAAAAAGAGCGAGAAAACACTGGAACGTTCATTATTGAAGGGCTCCACTTAGTTGAAGAAGCTCTAAAAAATAAAGAAATGATCAAAACACTTATTGTTTCTGAAGATATGATTTTACCAAACACTTGGGATGTAGATAATGTAAGAATGACTTTCATCACGAAGGATGTCATGAAAGCTATTAGTGATACAGAGACTCCACAAGGGGTTGCAGCAATTTGTGAATACCAACCTTCACACACACCTGAACGTTGGTCTAAAATATTATTAGTAGATAGTGTTCAAGACCCTGGGAATTTAGGAACAATTATCCGCACAGCTGACGCAGCTGGAATTGATGGAATTATTTTAGGTGAAGGTACAGTGGATCACTACAATTCAAAAGTGATTCGCTCTAGTCAAGGCTCACTATTTCATTTGCCAATTGTAAAAGGTAATTTGCATGAGTGGCTCACTGTATATAAGGAAAATAATATTCCTGTCTACGGTACAGCTTTGCAAAATGGGATTAGCTACAAAGAAGTGAAATCAGCTGACCAATTTTGTCTACTCATTGGGAACGAAGGTAGTGGTGTAAACAGTGATCTATTAGACCAGACAACGAAAAATCTGTATATTCCTATTTATGGTGGAGCAGAGTCGCTAAATGTTGCAATCGCTGCAGGCATTCTTCTTTATCATTTACGTGAATAGGCAGGTTGCGGGAACAAATTGTTTTGATTATAATAAGATAGAAATTACATATATGAACAAAACGATGACAGAGACTAGTAATTTGCAGTTCGTCCATTCAGGGAGAAAGTGCCGAGACTGAAAGCATTTTTTGGATCGAAGTAAATGAATTCACCTCTTGAGTTGACACTTGGACCGTCAAAGACGTAAAGGTGTTCCGGTTTTTACCGTTATGGAAATGAAGTGAGTTATATTTAGGACAATTCTAAGCATAACTAACAAGGGTGGTAACGCGAATTCAACTCGTCCCTTTTATGGGGCGGGTTTTTTATTTTGTAAAAAATCGCGTATTAACTTATTTTTAAGTCTAGCTACAGCGCCAAGCTCCGATGCACAGGACGTGCAAGTGCAGTTTCAGCGACAGGACGTCGCGTTAGCAACTGTCTCTAGGTATAAACCAATATAGAATTGAAGGTAAAGAACGCCTTCTATTCTATATCGTCTTATTTGCCCGAAGCTGGTCAAGGCGCTTTCGCTTTTCAATTAAAGGAGGAAAAAGTATGCAGGAGCAATTAAAACAGCTTCAACAAGAAGCGCTTGAAAAAGTAGAACAAGCGCAGGATTTAAAGGAATTAAATAACATACGTGTCGCTTACTTAGGGAAAAAAGGTCCAATTACAGAAGTATTAAGAGGGATGGGCAAGCTGTCAGCTGAAGAACGTCCTGTTATGGGAGCACTAGCTAATGAAGTGAGAGAAGCTATTGCAACCTCAATCTCAAGTAAACAAGAGCATCTAGAGCAACTAGCGGTAGAGCAGAAGCTGGCAACAGAAACAATCGATGTAACATTACCAGGACGTCCAGTAAAAGTTGGAAACCATCATCCAATTACAGCTGTTATTGAAGAAATTGAAGACTTATTTCTTGGAATGGGCTATCAAATCGCAGAAGGCCCTGAAGTTGAAACAGATTATTTTAACTTTGAAGCATTAAATCTTCCGAAAGGACATCCGGCACGTGATATGCAGGATTCCTTCTACATTACAGAAGAGCTGCTATTACGTACACATACTTCTCCAGTTCAGGCAAGAACAATGGAAAAGCATGAAGGAAAAGGACCAGTTAAGATTATCTGTCCCGGTAAGGTATATCGCCGTGATAATGATGATGCAACTCACTCTCATCAATTCACTCAAATTGAAGGACTTGTGGTAGATGAGAATATTAGCATGAGTGATTTAAAAGGCACACTTGAAGTGTTTGCAAAAAAAATGTTTGGTGAAGAGCGTGAAATTCGTTTGCGTCCTAGCTTCTTCCCATTTACAGAGCCTTCCGTAGAGGTTGATGTATCTTGTTTCTTATGTAGCGGTAAGGGCTGTAATGTTTGTAAAAAGACTGGATGGATTGAAATGCTAGGTGCAGGAATGGTTCATCCAAATGTAATTAAAATGGCTGGTTTTGATCCGGAAAAATACACTGGTTTTGCATTTGGTATTGGTGGAGAACGTATTGCGATGTTAAAGTACGGAATTGATGATATCCGTCATTTCTATACAGATGATGTACGATTCTTAAAACAATTCAAACGAGCGTAAAAGGGAGGATAACAACATGTTTGTTTCATATAAATGGTTAGCAGAATATGTTGACCTGTCAGGAATTACTCCTGATGAGTTAGCAGAGAAAATTACACGTAGCGGAATTGAAGTAGAAGGTGTTGACGTATTAAACGAAGGTATTAAGGGCGTTGTTATCGGTCATGTTGTCGAAAAAGAGCCGCATCCAGATGCAGACAAATTAAATAAATGTCAAGTTGATCTCGGAAATGGTGAACTTACTCAAATCATTTGCGGTGCAAAAAATGTTGATAAAGGGCAGAAGGTTGCAGTTGCAACAGTTGGTGCTGTTTTACCTGGTAACTTTAAAATTAAAAAAGCCAAGCTTCGTGGAGAAGCTTCAAACGGCATGATTTGTTCCCTTCAGGAGCTTGGAATTGAATCAAAGTTAGTGGCTAAAGAATATTCAGAAGGTATTTTCGTATTCCCTAATGATGTACAGGTAGGTGAAGACGCACTTGAACAGTTAAATCTTGATGATGCTGTGCTTGAGCTTGGGCTAACTCCAAACCGTGCAGATGCATTAAGCATGCTAGGTGTTGCTCATGAAGTAGCTGCCATTTTAGACCGTAAAGTGAAGTATCCAGAAATCTCATATGAAAGCTCTTCAGAAAAAGCATCAGATCTAATTGATGTGAAAGTGGATGCACCAGAAGATAATCCATTATATATTGCGAAGGTTATTAAAAACGTGACAATCGCTCCATCGCCATTATGGATGCAAACACGTCTAATGGCAGCTGGAATTCGTCCACATAATAATGTAGTCGATATTACGAATTTTGTCCTATTAGAATATGGTCAACCTCTTCATGCATTTGACTATGATCGTTTAGGTTCTAAGGAAATCCTAGTTCGACGAGCACAAGACGGAGAGAAAATTGTTACACTTGATGATCAAGGACGAACACTTACTTCAGAACATTTAGTGATTACAAATGGAACAGAACCTGTCGCATTAGCAGGTGTAATGGGCGGGGCAAACTCCGAAGTGCAATCAGACACCAAAACGGTTTTATTAGAATCTGCATTGTTTAATGGCCAACGCATTCGCACAGCTTCAAAAGATCATGGGTTAAGAAGTGAAGCAAGTGCACGTTATGAAAAGGGTGTGGATCCTAATCGTATTCCTGCGGCTGCAGAGCGTGCAGCACAACTTATTGCATTGTATGCTGGAGGAGAAGTTCTAGAAGGAAGTGTAGAGGTTCGTTCTGCTACTTTTGAACCGAAAACAGTAAGAACAACAGTTGAAAGAGTTAACAAAGTACTTGGAATGAGTATCTCAGCAATGGAAATGAAAGCAATTCTTGAGCGTCTTCAATTTGAAGTAGTCCTTGATAACTCAACATTATCAGTAACCGTACCAACTCGCCGCGGGGATATTACGATTGAAGAGGACCTTGTTGAAGAGATTGCAAGACTTTATGGATACGATAATATTCCGACAACATTGCCTGTAGGTCAAGCAATTCCCGGGAAGCTAACTGAGTATCAGGAAAAACGTCGTAAAGTCCGCGCGTTTTTAGAAGGAACAGGATTATATCAAGCCATTACGTATTCTCTTACGAGTGAAGAAAAAGCAGCAAAATACGCATTAGAAGTTTCAGAGCTAACTAAACTTGCTCTTCCGATGAGTGAGGAGCGCAGTGTATTACGTTTAAGCTTACTTCCACACTTATTAGATGCGTTACGCTATAATCTTGCACGTCAAATTGATCAAGTGGCATTATATGAAATAGGCTCTGTATTCCTCTCAAAAGGAAAGGACGTTCAACCGTTAGAAAAAGAACGTGTTTCAGGTGCGATAACTGGTTTATGGCATTCACACTCATGGCAAGCTGAGAAAAAACCTGTTGATTTCTATGTTGCAAAAGGAATTATTGTTGGACTTGCAGATTTATTAGGTTTAATAGACCAAATTCAATACAAACAAGCGAAGCGTGAAGGGATGCATCCAGGTCGTACAGCTGACATTTATTTAGGTGAAAAGCTTGTTGGTTTTGTAGGGCAAGTACATCCTACTGTACAAAAGGAATTAGATCTAACAGAGACGTATGTATTTGAGCTTTCTTTAGTTGACCTATTAACAACAAATGTAGAAGAAACTCGTTATGAAAGTATTCCGCGTTATCCTTCGATCACAAGAGATATCGCATTAGTTGTGAATAAGGATGTAGTAGCAGGTGAGATCGAAAAGGTCATCACTAAAGCAGGTGGCAAGATGCTAAAAGAAGTAACTGTATTTGACCTATATGAAGGTGACCGGTTAGAAGAAGGGAAAAAATCAGTTGCTTTCTCTCTACGCTACTTTGATCCCGAGCGTACTTTAACAGATGAGGATGTTTCAAAGACTCATCAAAAAGTCCTGGATGCAGTAGAAGAAAAGCTTGGTGCAACATTAAGAGGTTAATCTTGATTAATAAACGAATCACCATATGGTGATTCGTTTTTTTGGTGGTAATGACATCTTGATAATGTCGAAATTTGTCTAATCGTTGATAAATCATGAAAATCGAAGGTAAATTCTAAGAAACGTTGATATAGATGTAAAATAGTTGAAAAAAACTCAAAATAGAAGATAAATCAATTTTTCTAACTACTTTCGAGCAATTTTCAATGCTTTTTCTGTATTCGCAAAATGCTTTTTTGTGATTGAAGATAAAAACTCGCTACCTTTTTTCTGAATGATTTTTGCAGCTGCAACATCTACTTGTGCACCAGCACCTTTTGGAATGTTCACTCCGGCTTTTTGGGACAATTTTTCAAATTCCTGTATAAATGAATATCGTGCAATAATTGAGGCTGCTGCAACGGCAAGGTGAACACCCTCAGCTTTTGTGGAAAAATAGATATTATCTTTATATACGTTTTTTCCTTGAAGATGTCTAAAATAAACACCAGGTTCTGCAAACTGATCGATTAATAATCCATCAGGCTTTTCAGGTTCAATTTTCTTAAGCAGGTGGTTAATGGCCTGGTTATGTAAGAGAGCTTTCATTTTCCCTTGAGACATTCCTTTTTGTTGAAGCTCATTATATTTTTCATTATGTAAGACAAGCAAGCTATAAGGAATTGTTTGAATTAGATCTTTTGCGATCTCACAAATCTGTGGATCCTTTAGGTTTTTTGAGTCCTTGACCCCTAATTCCTTCAAGAGTTTAATTTGATCTTTTTTAACATATGCTGCAACAACTGTTATAGGGCCAAAAAAATCTCCAGTTCCAACCTCATCAGACCCAATAATAGACATGCTCGATATATTGGCAGGGGGTTGATATCCACTAGGAGTTTTCGTTAACGAAGGTTGTTTCTTAATTGACGATTCAGCTGTGCCCCATTGTGCAGCCTCAGATTCAGCAGAACTTCCCTGAAAAAGTACTTTTCCTGAGTGATAAGCTGTAATCGTACATCCATTTACCTTTGCAGAAAATACTGCACCTGGAGGAGTTTTTTCTGTTTTATTTTGATGATAATAACTTGCCATTTTGCTGATTTGTTCCGGACCTACTTTAATAACGGAATTTGCCAATATTTACACCCTTTCGATAGATATATAACCTAAAATTGATCAGTAAGAATTGATTAAATGTGTGTGCTTTTGCCCAAAAGTTTGAACATCTTCCCATATGATAAAGCTTCATGTTATGATAGAAATTAGGATTTGCAGGAAATGGAGGATTTATCGTTGTCAAAACGTCCTAAGTCTAAAACAACAGTAGATATATATGGTCAACAATTTTCAATTATTGGTACTGAGAGCACAAGCCATATTCGAGCTGTTGCTGCAATTGTTGATGATAAAATGAGAGAGATTAATAGCAAAAACCCGTCTCTCGATATAAATAAATTGGCAGTATTAACAGCTGTTAATGTTGTACATGATTATTTAAAGCTTAAAGAAGAGTATGAAAAACTAGAGATACAACTACTTGAAAAGGATTGAAGAGAAAAATATGCTAGATTTTGTTTTATTTATTATTCTATTATTCGGGATATTGGTTGGTTTAAAACGTGGATTTATTCTTCAATTTATCCACTTAACCGGATTTATCATTTCATATATAGTAGCATACCAATATTTTGATGATCTTGCACCAAGATTAAAGCTATGGGTGCCATATCCTGTAACGGGTGAAGGACCTCAAATTCTAACATTACTTAGTGGCAATGACCTTGAGGGTGCTTATTATCGAGCGGTTGCATTTGTTTTATTATTTATTGGGACCAAAATTGTTATGCAAATCATTGGGTCAATGCTAGATTTTGTTGCACTTCTCCCAATTCTAAAGCAACTAAATAGAGGTGCTGGTTCAATACTTGGCTTTTTAGAATCTTATCTTGTCTTATTCATTATCCTTTTTATTGCAGCACTTATTCCAATGGAGCAAATTCAAAGTGCTTTAGATCAATCTGTGTTAGCAAACCTAATTGTGAACCATACTCCTTATTTTTCTGATAAAGTAAATGAACTTTGGATTCAATACATGTCTTAAAAGAGGCTGACTTAAAGAGGGTAACCCCTTCAACACTCATATATATTGTGACTACATCCAAGTTTGTAGAGGATATTATGAGAACGGAGGATCATACTCTTTGTTTAAGTCAGTCTCTTTTTCAGGCTTTGGTATGGCTAGATGTAAGATTGTACTTTTTTCATGATTATTTGTATCATTTTTATAGAATGTGTTAGATAAAGAGGTGGAACAAATGGACATTCATAAAAAAGATGTCATTCGTTTATTAGAAAAGATAGCTATTTTAATGGAATTAAAAGGGGAAAACCCTTTTAAAATATCAGCGTTTCGAAAAGCTGCTAATGCATTGGAAGTAGATGATAGAAGCTTAGCTCTAATTGATGATTTTACGAAGATTCCGGGTATTGGGAAAGGGACTTCAAATGTAATAAAAGAATTTCTTGAAACTAAAAAATCAGAAGTTCTTGAACAATTACAAGAGGAAGTGCCAGCTGGTTTACTCCCTTTATTAAAACTACCGGGATTAGGTGGTAAGAAGATTGCGAAACTTTATAAAGAATTAGAAATTGATAGCGTTGAAGCGCTTAAATTAGCTTGTGAGGAAAATAAAATACAAGGTTTAACAGGGTTTGGGAAAAAGTCTGAAGAAAAGATTTTAGCCGCAATTGAAGAAATGGGAAGTCGTCCTGAACGCTTACCTATTTCCTTTATGCTCCCAATTGCTCAGGAAATTGAAGCGTATCTGGAGCAATGTGCAAACATTGAAAGCTATTCCCGAGCCGGTAGCCTGAGACGTATGCGCGAAACAATTAAAGATCTTGATTTTATTATTTCAACTAATGAGCCTGAGAAGGTAAGAGATCAGCTCCTGAAAATACCGAATGTATCTAATATTATTGCGAGTGGTGATACAAAGGTGTCAGTGCAGCTTACGTTTGATTATGAAGTGAGTGTTGATTTCAGACTTGTGAAACCAGCAGAATTTGCAACAACCCTTCATCATTTTACAGGATCTAAAGACCATAATGTCAGAATGAGACAGCTTGCAAAGGAGCGAGGAGAGAAGATCAGTGAATATGGTGTAGAAAACGTTGAGACAAATGAGATCAGAACATTTGATACTGAAGAAGAATTTTATCAGTATTTTAACCTTCCGCATTTTTCACCGGAAATTCGTGAGGATGGAACGGAGGTTGATTTATTTCATCATGATATTCAGCTTATTCGTTTAGAGGATGTAAAAGGAGATCTTCATATGCACTCTACCTGGAGTGATGGAGCTTTTACAATTCGGGAAATGGTTGAAGCATGCCGTAAGAAAGGCTATCGTTATATGGCCATTACAGATCATTCTCAATATTTAAAGGTAGCAAATGGATTAACACCTGAAAGATTGAGAGCTCAAAGACAGGAAATTGATGTATTAAATGAGGAGTTTGATGATATTACAATTCTTGCTGGAGTTGAAATGGATATTTTGCCAGATGCTACATTAGATTATGATGATGAATTGCTAGCCGAGATGGATATTGTGATTGCTTCAATCCATTCAAGCTTTTCACAATCAAAGGATGTCATCATGGAACGGTTAAAAACGGCATTAAATAATCATCATGTTGATATCATTGCTCATCCCACAGGCAGAATCATTGGCAAGCGAAAGGGATATGATGTAGACATAGATTTGCTGATTCAACTTGCTAAAGAAACTGATACAGCACTAGAGTTAAACGCAAATCCCCATCGATTAGATCTGAGTGCAGAGCATATTCGAAAAGCTCAAGATGCAGGTGTGAAAATAGTCATTAATACAGATGCACATAATCTTAATATGTTAGACGATATGAGAATTGGTATTTCTACAGCCAAAAAAGGTTGGATTGAACGTGATACGGTTATAAATACATGGGATATTGACCAACTTAAAGCATTTTTAAACAGGCATCATAAGGAATAGGAAGGTCTGTGTATTTTATTAGGAGGTAGACCGAATTGCAGCAGAAAGTTTTACATGTACTAGAATATGAAAAGGTGAAAGAGCAGCTTATTAAGCATGCTTCATCATCACTTGGCAAAGAAAAAGTAAAAGCGCTCGTACCTTCTAGTGAGTATCAAGAAGTGGTCATTTCACAGGAACAAACAGATGAAGCTGCGAAAGTACTTCGACTAAAAGGCAATGTTCCGCTAGGAGGACTTCTTGATATAAAAGCAGCGGTAAAGCGAGCGAGAATCGGTGGAATGCTCAGTTCTGTTGAGCTTATCGAGGTTGCAGGCACATTATATGCAGGCAGACAAATGAAACGTTTTATAGAAAAAATGGTTGAGGAAGAAATTGAATTATCTCATTTACCTATACTTGCAGACCAAATTGTTGTGATACATGATTTGGAGAGAAGTATCTCGCAATGTATAGATGATAATGGGTATGTATTGGACAGTGCAAGTGAAACGTTAAAGGGTATTCGTCAGCAGCTTAGAACAACTGAGGCAAGAGTAAGAGATAAATTAGAATCAATGATTCGTTCTTCCTCTGCTTCAAAAATGCTCTCTGATGCGATTATTACGATTCGAAACGATCGCTTCGTGTTACCTGTTAAACAGGAGTACAGAGCATCGTACGGAGGGATTGTCCATGACCAATCCAGCTCAGGTGCTACACTATTTATTGAACCTCAAGTCATTGTTGATTTGAATAATACTCTTCAACAAGCGAAAGTGAAAGAAAAGGTAGAGATAGACCGAATTTTAACGAAGCTATCCAATGAAGTAGCCGAAAATAGTGAGGACATTATACAAAATGTTGAGTGCTTGGCAGATATGGATTTTATGTTCACAAAAGCGAAGTATGCAAAACAAATAAAAGGAATTAAGCCTGAAGTGAACCAAGATGGTGTTGTTCGGTTGTTAAAAGCGAGGCATCCGCTATTACCTGAAAATGAAGTAGTTCCCAATGATATAGAATTAGGAACAGACTTTACTACAATTGTGATTACTGGTCCGAATACCGGCGGTAAAACGGTTGCACTTAAAACACTTGGATTATGTACATTAATGGCTCAATCAGGTTTGCACATTCCGGCACTAGACGGTTCAGAGGTTGCAGTTTTTAAGGCGGTTTATGCGGATATCGGTGACGAACAATCAATTGAGCAAAGCTTAAGTACGTTTTCATCTCATATGGTAAATATTGTGGATATCCTTCATAAAGTGGATGATCAAAGTCTTGTGCTATTTGATGAGCTTGGAGCGGGGACAGATCCTCAAGAAGGGGCTGCCCTTGCTATCTCGATTTTAGATGAAGTTTACAACCGCGGAGCAAGAGTTGTCGCAACGACCCATTATCCAGAGCTAAAAGCGTATGGATATAATCGAGATGGTGTAATCAATGCAAGTGTCGAATTTGATATCACTACACTAAGTCCAACGTATAAGCTTTTAATAGGTGTCCCTGGACGAAGTAATGCTTTTGAAATCTCAAAACGTTTAGGCTTGCAAGAGAATGTCATTCAGATGGCAAGAGCGCAAATGAGTGATGAAAGCAATGAAGTTGACACAATGATTGCATCATTAGAAACAAGTAAAAAAACGGCTGAACATGAGTTAATTCAAGCAGAAAAAATCCGCCAAGAAGCAGAAAAGCTACACAAGGAGCTTCAAAGACAGATTATTGAATTTAACGAACAGCGTGATGCTCTCTTTGAACAAGCAGAGCGGAAGGCATCAGAAAAATTAGAAGACGCAAATCGTGAAGCCGAAAGCATTATAAGGGATTTAAGAAAACTTCGAAAAGAACAGCATGCTCAAGTAAAAGAGCATGAATTGATTGATGCAAAAAAACGGCTTGAAGAGGCGCAGCCTGTATTTGAAAAATCGAAAAAGGTTGAAAAGAAGCAGCCGGCTAAACATGAACTTCTGCCTGGTGATGAAGTAAAAGTCATTAGTTTTGATCAAAAGGGCCATTTGGTTGAAAAAGTAAATGACCAGGAGTGGCAGGTTCAAATGGGGATTTTAAAGATGAAAGTAAAAGAAAAGGATCTCGAATATATTAAAAGGCCGAAGCAACAGGTCCAAGAAAAGCCGCTAGCCGCTGTTAAAGGAAAAGATTATCATGTTTCATTAGAGTTGGATTTACGCGGGGAACGGTTTGAAAATGCATTACTAAGAGTTGAAAAATACTTGGATGATGCTGTTTTAGCAGGTTATCCAAGAGTATCGATTATTCACGGTAAAGGAACTGGTGCGCTTCGAACAGGTGTGAAAGAATTGTTGAAAAATCACCGAAGTGTAAAAAGCACTCGTTTTGGTGAAGCGAGTGAAGGTGGAACTGGTGTTACAATAGTGGAACTAAAATAGTGGGAGGAAAAAGCATGAATACATTTTGGGAGAATGAATTGGTTCAAATTGCTGCCTACTATAGTGTTGTAGTTCTCAGTATCATTTTATTTTTAACGATTTTTGAACTTGTAACAAAGTATAGGAATTGGGAAGAAATACAAAATGGTAACTTAGCTGTTGCTATGGCAACAGGTGGGAAAATATTTGGAATTGCTAACATCTTTCGCTTTTCCATTCATCAACACGATAGTCTTTTGGAAATGTTAGGATCTGGATTGTATGGGTTTGTCCTACTTTTGTTGGGCTATTTCATTTACGAATTTATGACACCGAAGTTTAAAATTGATGATGAGATTCAAAAAGATAACCGTGCAGTTGGATTTATATCCCTCGTTATTTCTGTCGGATTATCTTATGTCATAGGTGAGGCAATATGAGGAGAGTGTAGAGTGGAGACGTTGGCAAAAGTAATGTTTGGTTTATGTGGATTGTTTATTGTTATTGGGTTCATTTATTTAGCTTTCTTTTAATATAGGAAAGGGCCTGATTCACTATATCTGGCCCTTTTTTATTATTTTATATTTCTGAAAACGCAAAAAGCTGATATACTTTTTTATAAAGAGTGAAAATTGGTTTGTTTTTTTCATTTGTTGTATGTCCTCTTCATTATCCTTTCTAACCATACTGTCATTTTATGTTTCCCTCAAAAGGAGGAGAAAAAATGGAAAGTCAAAAACCTTGGTTACAGCTTTACCCAGCAGAAATCCCTCATGACATTAAAAGCGATGAAAAGCCGTTGTACTATTATCTAGAACAATCTGCTTTAGAATTTCCAACACAAATTGCCATCCATTTCTTAGGTAAGGAAATAACGTATTCAGACCTTTATCAACAGTCTTTAAAAATGGCTAATTATCTACAATCACTAGGCTTACAAAAAGGTGACAGGGTATCCATTATGTTACCGAATTGTCCTCAAGCAGTGATCTCATATTATGGAGTATTATTAGCTGGAGGAATTGTTGTTCAAACGAACCCACTATATATGGAGAGAGAGCTTGAGTATCAACTAAAAGATAGCGAGTCCACATTTATCATAACCTTAGATTTACTATTTCCGAGGGTTTCTAAAATGAAAGCGTTAACAAAAATAAAGCATATTATTGTAACGAGTATTAAAGACTACTTACCATTTCCTAAAAATCTTTTATATCCATTTGTGCAAAAAAAGCAAAATCAAATGGTTGTAAAAGTAGAACATAAGGGGTACACGCATCTGTTTCATAAAATTATGGAATTAGCTGAGCCGACAGTTGAAGAATATAAATATATTCCTTCGGAAGATATTGCCCTTCTTCAATATACAGGCGGGACAACAGGATTCCCTAAGGGTGTCATGTTGTCACATGACAATATCGCATTGAATACAAAAATGTGTTCTGCTTGGATGTATAAATCAAAACGAGGAAAAGAATCTATTTTAGGGATTATTCCCTTCTTTCATGTGTATGGGATGACAACTGTCATGAATCTATCGGTTATGCAAGGATATAAGATGATTCTTTTACCTAAATTTGACGCAACAGATACATTAAAAACCATTCATAAATTAAAACCAACGTTATTCCCTGGAGCGCCGACGATTTATATTGCTTTATTGAATCATCCAGACATTCAAAAATATAATTTATCTTCTATTGAATGCTGTATAAGCGGTTCTGCTCCATTACCAGTTGAGGTGCAAGAGAAGTTTGAAAAGGTTACAGGTGGCAAACTTGTAGAAGGTTATGGGTTATCTGAGGCCTCACCAGTTACACACGCTAACTTTATATGGGAGAAAAGAAAAAAAGGAAGTGTAGGTGTTCCTTGGCCAAGTACAGATGCTGTCATCCTGTCATATGACCATGGAGGGATAGCTGAACCAAATGAACTTGGTGAGATTGCAGTTCGAGGTCCACAAGTTATGCTTGGGTATTGGAATAAAAGAGAAGAATCAGAAGCAACAATGAAGGATGGCTGGTTACTCACTGGTGACATTGGATACATGGATGAGGAAGGTTATTTCTACATTGTTGATCGTAAAAAAGACATGATTATTGCTGGAGGATTTAATATTTATCCACGGGAAATCGAAGAAGTTCTTTATGAACATGAAAAAGTAAAAGAAGTCGTTGTAGCTGGAATACCTGATCCTTACAGGGGTGAAACTGTAAAAGCCTATATCGTATTAAAAGAAAATAAACAAGCGACTACAGAGGAATTTAATGAATATGCACGTAAGCATTTGGCTGCATATAAAGTACCGCATATTTATGAATTCAGAAATGAATTGCCAAAAACGGCGGTGGGAAAAATATTAAGACGTGCATTAATTGAAGAAGAGAAAGAAAAATTAAAAAACGTAAATTAATTTATTCAATTGGAGAGACACCATGGTCTCTCCAATTGTTGAAAAACGTAAGGGAACTAAAAAATTAAGGATGAGGGCTTGACAGAAATGGGAGGAAAATTTATGATTGGTTTATGAATGATTATTCATTCATAAATGGAAAGGGAGTCGAACATAACATTGAGACAGAAAAAACCAAAATTTATACAAATCATTGATGCAGCAGTTATAGTAATAGCAGAGAATGGTTATCATCAAGCACAAGTATCAAAAATAGCGAAGCAAGCTGGAGTAGCTGATGGAACCATTTATTTATATTTTAAAAACAAAGAAGACATCCTTGTATCTCTTTTTCAAGAAAAAATGGGAGTTTTTATTGAAAAAATTGAAGAAGAGATTAAAAGTAAATCTAGTGCAGCTGATAAACTATATTCTTTAATTGAAAAGCATTTTACTTTATTATCTGAGGATCGTCATCTAGCCATTGTCACACAATTAGAATTAAGGCAATCCAATAAGGATTTACGCCTTCGGATTAATGAGGTTCTAAAAGGATACTTAAATGTAGTTGATAGAATTATTAGCGAAGGAAAAGAAAATGGAGAGTTCAGAGAAGAGCTGGATTTGAGACTAGCTAGACAAATGATCTTTGGTACCATCGATGAAACTGTAACAACATGGGTGATGAATGACCAGAAATATAAGTTAACCGATCAAACGAAAAAGGTTCATGATTTATTTGTTTACGGGTTGTCAATTCAAAAGGGTGAATAGAGAATGGCTTTAAAGTCATTCTCTTTATAAAAGTTATTTTCCGACTATAAATGAAATACATTTTAAGTATAAATGAGGATACATAGGAGGAAAGAAATGAAGTATTTAAAATTACAAAAAGAGAACATGGTTGCAGTTGTTACCATTCATCATGAGCCAGCAAATTCTTTATCTACAAATGTTTTGAAAGAGCTTTCAGTCCTATTGGATGACATCTTAGAAGACAACGAGATTAGGGCCATTATTCTCCATGGCGAGGGCAGATTTTTTTCCGCTGGTGCAGATATAAAGGAATTCGTTAGTCTAGCAGAGGGGAATGGAGATTTTTCTCAACTAGCTAAAGCAGGGCAAGAATTATTTGAACGAATTGAAAATTTTCCAATCCCTATTATTGCAGCTATCCATGGAGCTGCATTAGGCGGTGGACTTGAGATGGCCATGTCCTGTCACATTCGTCTTGTGGCTGAAGATGCAAAGCTTGGTCTTCCTGAGTTACAGCTTGGGATTATTCCAGGTTTTGGCGGGACACAACGATTACCCAAATATGTAGGTACTGGTCGTGCCTTAGAAATGATGGTAACAAGTGATCCGATATCTGGATTAGAGGCCGTTAAACTTGGCCTTGCAAACTATGCATATCCTCAAGAAAAGCTAATGGATGAAGCAAAAAGCTTAGCTGTGAAATTCACTGGGAAAAGTCCAGGTTCGGTGAGGGCTGTGCTATCGTTACTAAATGCATCCAAAACATTAACTTATCAAGAAGGAATGGAACATGAAGCAACTCTTTTTGGAGAAATTTTTAAAAGCGAGGATGCAAAGGAAGGAATTTCAGCCTTTATTGAAAAAAGGAAGCCAAATTTCAAAGGCTAATAACTAAAAAGATAATCAATGTTACAAAACAATGGGGGATGGGACAATGAATATTTTTGTAATCATGAAAAGGACCTTTGATACAGAAGAAAAAATTACGGTAAAAAATGGTGAAATCAGTGAAGATGGTGCAGAATTTATTATCAATCCATATGACGAATATGCAATTGAAGAAGCCATACAATTACGTGATAAAAATGGTGGGGAAGTTACGGTTGTCACAATTGGCGGAGAGGATTCCGAAAAAGAATTACGTACTGCGTTAGCGATGGGGTGTGACAAAGCAGTGTTAATTAATACTGAAGATGATCTGGAAGAAGGAGATCAATATACAACGTCAAGAATTTTAGCTGAGTATTTTAAAGAACAAGAAGTAGATGTGATTCTAGGTGGTAATGTTGCCATTGATGGAGGGTCTGGTCAAGTTGGACCGCGATTAGCGGAATTGCTTGATATTGCCTATGTCACAACGATTACAAAGCTTGATATTGAAGGAAATAAAGCAATTGTTGTTCGTGATGTTGAGGGTGATTCTGAGGTGATTGAAACAACCTTGCCATTACTTGTAACAGCCCAACAGGGACTAAATGAGCCACGCTATCCCTCATTACCAGGAATCATGAAGGCAAAGAAAAAGCCGTTAGCTGAGTTGGAAATCGATGATCTTAATCTTGATGAGGATGACGTAGAACCTAAAACGAAAACAATTGAAATTTATCTACCACCTAAAAAAGAAGCTGGGAAATTATTAGAGGGTGAAATAGAAGATCAAGTAAAAGAGCTTGTATCACTTTTAAGAAATGAAGCAAAGGTCGTCTAATTAGTAACTGGGAGAGGTAAAAGGTCAAATATCAGAAACAGGGGGAAAAAAGGATGGCAAGAAAAGTACTTGTATTAGGTGAGGTTCGTGATCAATCTTTACGTAATGTATCATTTGAAGCAATTGCCGCAGGGAAAACAATCTCAGAAGGTGGAGAGGTTGTCGCTGTTTTATTGGGAGAAAGTGTATCTTCTTTATCTCCAGAACTAATCCATTATGGTGCAGACCGTGTAATAACAGTAGAAAATGAAAAGCTTAAAAACTATACTCCAGATGGGTTTTCCCAGGCCCTTTTATCTGTTATTCAAGAAGAGAAGCCGGAAGGAATTGTATTTGGTCATACATCATTAGGAAAGGATTTATCTCCAAAAATTGCAGCGAAATTAAATTCTGGATTAATTTCTGATGCAACTGCTATTGAGGTGGCTGGAGGTAATATTGTCTTTACGCGTCCGATTTATTCTGGAAAAGCATTTGAAAAGAAAATTGTAACAGATGGCATTATTTTTGCCACTATTCGTCCGAACAATATTAGTCCGCTTGAAAAAGATGAAGCAAGGAGCGGTGAAACAACTTCACTTTCTGTCGAGATAAAAAATCTAAGAACAATTGTAAAAGAAGTTGTACGTAAAGCATCAGAAGGTGTAGATTTATCTGAGGCAAAGGTCGTGATCGCTGGCGGACGCGGCGTGAAAAGTGAGGAAGGATTTGAACCATTAAAAGAATTAGCTAGTGTGCTTGGTGGAGCAGTAGGGGCATCACGTGGGGCTTGTGACGCAGACTACTGTGACTATTCCTTACAAATTGGTCAAACTGGAAAAGTTGTAACACCTGATTTATATATAGCATGCGGTATTTCTGGTGCTATTCAGCATTTAGCAGGTATGTCCAATTCAAAGGTAATTGTTGCGATTAATAAAGATCCCGAAGCAAATATTTTCAAGGTAGCTGATTACGGGATTGTAGGTGATTTATTCGAGGTTGTACCATTATTAACAGAGGAGTTTAGGAAATTAAAAATTCATGCATAATGAATGGAAGCACGTATTTATGCGTGCTTTTTTAATGCATTTGGATGAGAATTTTTTCGCCTTTTACGAGTGATTAGAAGTTTTTAATAGAACATGATACTCGTTACTCAAAAAACATGTTTTTCTTCAGGGACATAGGGGAAAGTAAGAAAGAAGCATATTATTAGCTAACTTTGCATCTGAATGCTATACTTTAAACATATTTTACCCTTATTATTTAGGAGGAATTACGAATGGCAATTACAAATGTAACAGATCAAACATTTTCAAGTGAAACGAACGAAGGCGTCGTACTAGTTGATTTTTGGGCACCTTGGTGCGGACCATGTAAAATGATCGCTCCAGTTCTTGAAGAACTTGATTCAGATATGGGAGATAAAGTGAAAATTGTTAAAGTTGATGTAGATGAAAATCAAGAAACAGCTGGAAAATTTGGTGTTATGAGCATCCCAACTTTACTAGTACTAAAAGATGGAGAAGTTGTTGATAAAGCCGTTGGCTATCAACCAAAAGAAGCTCTTGCTGAAGTTTTAAACAAGCATATTTAATCAGCTAAAGGATTGACAATTGTCAATCCTTTTTCATTGAAATAATTAACAAACGACGAACCCATAATAGCATGTTAAAATAGTATATATTCAATTCATAGGCAGTAATTCGCTTTTTTAATCTTTCGAATTAAAATCGGGAATTACTGCCTATCTACACGTTAGCAAAAAATGAAATAGGGAGTGTTCGCTAATGAGAGATCATATAAAAGAAAAGCTTGCACTTCTTCCGGATCAACCAGGCTGTTACATTATGAAGGACCGTCAGGGAACAGTCATTTATGTCGGGAAGGCAAAAGTGCTCAAAAACAGAGTGCGTTCCTATTTTACCGGATCTCATGATGGGAAAACATTGAGGCTTGTTAATGAGATAGTTGATTTTGAATATATCATTACATCTTCAAATTTAGAGGCCTTAATATTGGAATTGAATTTAATAAAGAAATATGATCCAAAATATAATGTCATGTTAAAAGATGATAAAACCTATCCGTTTATTAAAATTACAAATGAACGTCATCCGCGTCTTTTAGCAACTAGACAAGTAAAGAAAGATAAAGGGAAATATTTTGGACCCTATCCAAATGTTCAATCTGCACGTGAGACCATTAAGCTTTTAGACCGTTTATATCCGTTAAGAAAATGTTCTACTCTGCCTGATCGAGTATGTCTCTATTATCATATGGGCCAATGTTTAGCACCTTGTGTAAACGAAGTTTCTGAAGAAACGAATAGGCAAATGGTAGAGGGGATTACTAAATTTCTCAATGGGGGCTATAAAAGTATTAAAGAGGAACTCTCGATAAAAATGAACAAAGCAGCTGAAGAACTGGAGTTTGAGCGAGCAAAGGAATACAGGGATCAAATCCTTCATATCGAAGCTACAATGGAAAAACAAAAAATGACCTTAAATGATTTTGTGGATCGAGATGTTTTTGGGTACGCCTATGATAAAGGGTGGATGTGTGTCCAAGTCTTTTTTATACGACAAGGAAAATTAATTGAACGGGATGTTTCCATGTTTCCAATTTACGATAGTCCCGAAGAAGAGTTCCTGACATTTTTAGGTCAATTTTATTCAAAATCGAATCATTTTCTTCCTAAGGAAATACTTTTACCAGATAGTATTGAATATGACTTAGTGGAACAGCTATTGGAAGTAACCACACTTCAACCAAAGCGTGGGAAAAAGAAAGACCTTATTTTATTGGCACATAAGAACGCGAAGATGGCTCTTAAAGAGAAGTTTCTTTTAATTGAAAGAGATGAAGAGCGAACAATAAAGGCTATTGAAAATTTAGGTGATAGACTCGGCATCCATACACCACACCGAATAGAGGCTTTTGATAATTCAAATATTCAAGGGACAGACCCTGTGTCCGCTATGGTTGTATTTGAAGATGGAAAGCCTGCTAAAAAACATTATCGAAAATATAAAATAAAAAGTGTACAAGGTCCAGATGATTATGATTCAATGCGAGAGGTAGTAAGAAGACGATATAGCCGTGTATTAAAAGAAGAGCTTCCATTACCAGATCTGATCATAATTGATGGGGGAAAAGGCCATTTATCTGCTGCTCAGGATGTGTTAGAAAATGAGCTAGGTCTAGATATCCCAGTTGCTGGATTAGTCAAGGATGATAAGCATCGAACATCAGAACTCATTATCGGATCACCTCCTGAGTTTATACAACTTGAAAGAAACAGCCAAGAATTTTACTTGCTGCAGAGAATTCAGGATGAAGTGCACCGTTTTGCCATTACCTTTCATCGTCAACTCCGAGGGAAGAATGCCTTTCAATCTATATTGGATGTAATACCGGGTGTTGGTGAACAGCGAAAGAAGGCATTACTAAAGCATTTTGGGTCTGTAAAAAAAATGAAGGAAGCAAGTGTGGAGGATTTTAAAGAAGCTGGTATGCCGGATAATATAGCTAAGAAAATCTTGGAACATTTAAATGAATAGAACTTCCATGGTAAGAGACTAAAAAGAATTCTTGCCATTTAATAGAATGTTTGATAAGATTTTATTAATTTGATATTGATCGTTAGTTTGTAAATGATGGTAGAGGTGCGGCCATTAAGAGTAGCCAGTTTGAGGGGAAATGGATTCCGATGACAGCTGGTGAAAGGAATGTTCGCCGAAGTGATAATTGCACCATTTGCTTTTATTGCTGGTTTTACATTTAAGAGATGTAAAATTGTCAAGAATCGATATGTTCTTGGAGAGCTATCTCATTGTATAAACGAAATTTTTCGTTTAATTAGCAATGGGATGTTTTTATGTCTCATTGCTTTTTTTTATACTAGCAGAATCATATGGGTGATAGTATAGGAAAAACTAAGGCTTTCTCCATAGGACTTGGAGACAAGCCAAGTTTTTCAATTGTTTGCAATATGAGAAAAACATCTCTAGTATCCAATTCTTGCTCATTTATTAACGTCAATGTCTTATAAAAGGCAATAAACGATCATAAAAAAAACAACTGAAAGGTGAGATAGCGTTGGGTATTATAGTGCAAAAATTTGGCGGAACATCTGTTGGCTCCGTTGATAGAATAGTAAATGTCGCCAATCGTGTCATTCAAGAAAAAGAAGCTGGAAATGATGTAGTCGTTGTCGTTTCAGCAATGGGAAAATCTACAGATGAACTAGTAAATTTAGCAGAACAATTAACTTCAAAGCCAAGTAAGAGAGAAATGGATATGTTATTAACAACAGGAGAACAGGTGACAATTTCGTTGCTTTCCATGGCTTTAATTGAAAAGGGATATAATGCCATTTCGTTTACAGGCTGGCAGGCTGGTATAGAAACAGAAGCGACACATGGAAATGCCAGAATAACTAATATAAAAACAGATCAGCTAAAAAATGAATTAGGTAACGGCAAAATTGTGGTTGTTGCAGGGTTTCAAGGTGTATCCATTGATCAACAAATTACTACATTAGGAAGAGGTGGTTCTGATACGACGGCTGTTGCTCTTGCTGCATCTTTAGGTGCGGATAAATGCGATATTTATACGGATGTGACAGGGGTATTCACAACTGATCCTCGTTTTGTAAAGGGTGCTAGAAAATTAGAAGCAATATCCTATGATGAGATGTTAGAACTAGCGAATTTAGGAGCTGGAGTGTTACATCCACGAGCAGTTGAATTCGCAAAGAACTATAATGTGCCGCTAGAGGTAAGATCAAGTATGGAAAATGAGCGTGGGACAATGATCGAGGAGGAAACAGATATGGAGCAAAATTTAATTGTAAGAGGAATTGCGTTTGAAGATCAAGTGACAAGAGTATCGGTAATCGGGTTACCTAATGAATTAACAACATTGTCCACAATTTTTACTACGTTAGCTAAAAATGGTCTAAACGTTGACATTATCATTCAAAATACAACAAGTGATAACAAAACAACTATTTCATTTTCAGTTAAAACAGGTGATTTAGAGGATACACTACATGTTTTAGAGCAACATAAGAATGAGTTGAAATACGAACGCATTGAATCTGAATGTGGCTTAGCGAAAGTATCAATCGTAGGGTCTGGAATGGTTTCAAATCCAGGAGTAGCAGCAGAAATGTTTGAAGTATTAGCTAAAGAAGGCATAGAAGTAAAAATGGTTAGTACATCTGAAATAAAAGTATCAACGGTTATTTCTCAAGAACATATGGTACCCGCGGTTGATATTCTTCACACTGCATTTGAACTATCCAATACAGCTGCCAAAGTTTAAAAGTTGTAGGGGGATCTCCCCCTAACAACTTACTTTTTACTTCTTTTTCCGAGTGGAGCTTCTTCAAGTACATCTTTATGGTCCCACTTTACTGTAAACACAACTTTATTAGCACGTTTTTTCACTTGCTCATAAGTCTCAGTAATATGATTGTTCATCATTTGGAGTTGTTCAGCAATGAATCCTGCTTCTAGTTGAAATGTAAATTCGTTTGCTTTTTTAAAACGGATTGAAATAAGCTCTCCGCTTAGCTCGAATTCCATTTCATTTTTTTTGTTATGAAGTAAAACTAGTTTTCCCCAACCGGCAATCTCGAAGAAATTTGAGAGTTCTTCAAGAGAAGTGACAGGGTATTTGCGTGCCAAGCCTTTTCCTGCCCAATAAAGCATTTGAGGATAGTCTTGACCGAGCAAATCTGGAATTAACACTTCTCTTAATAATTCGAATCCAAAAGCCGGTAATTGAATATGTTCTAATTCATCGGTTTTAAGTACAACTGATTGTTTGTTCACGGTATTCCCCTCTTTCTCATTAATATTATATATCAACACCCAGGTTAAACACATGTAATATTAAGCAAAATTTGATAACATCGTTCAAATGTTCTAGTCATAAACACTGATTTTTTGAAAATAAACGACAAAAGTTGGTTATCAAGATTTAATGTATATTGATAAAATAAAATATGAGGAATTTCAGTTGTCGAAAAATTATAATTTATGAACGCGTTTTCTTGACGCTCTTTCTTTAAGGGAGTAAAATGTACTTGTTACATTTATCTCAATTAATCAGACAGTATAAATTCATAGACTGTCAGTTTCATACTAGTAATTTTTACTGATCATAATAAAGTGACCATTATTATGAAAAGTAAATTTTATTAGGAAAGGATTAATTAGATAAGAATAGAGTTTTTAACAAAAGTGAGCGCATTATTGATACTAGGGGGTAAGTTTTATGGCTGGAAACCGAGAGTTTATTAATCGTAGACTGCACTCATTATTAGGAGTCATTCCGGTAGGGATCTTTTTGATTCAACATCTTATTGTCAATCATTTTGCCACAAGAGGTGCAGAAGCTTTTAACCAAGCAGCACATTTTATGGAAATGTTGCCATTTAGGTATGTTTTAGAGATCGTCATTATTTTCCTTCCAATTTTATACCATGCGATTTACGGAGTTTATATTGCTTTTACAGCAAAAAACAATGTAAGTAATTATGGTTATCTTCGAAATTGGTTGTTTATGCTACAGCGTGTTACAGGGATTATTACATTTATTTTTATCGCTTGGCATGTTTGGGAAACGAGAATTGCTGCGGCACTTGGAGCAGAAGTGAATTATGACATGATGGCTTCGATTTTAAGTAGTCCATTTATGCTTGTCTTCTATTTAGTAGGTGTCATTTCGACTGTGTTCCACTTTGCTAACGGTTTATGGTCATTTGCAGTAAGTTGGGGAATTACCGTTACTCCTCGCTCACAAGTCATTTCTACATATGTTACGCTAGCGATCTTTTTAGCGCTTTCATTTGTGGGTGTTCGTGCAATTTTTGCATTCGTCTAATCCAGTAATAGCTATTAAAGGGAGTGGGCTTAATGAGTAAAAATAAAATCATCGTTGTCGGAGGCGGACTAGCCGGTTTAATGGCTACAATTAAAGCTGCTGAAGCCGGCGTTCAAGTAGACCTTTTTTCATTGGTTCCTGTTAAACGTTCACACTCGGTGTGTGCACAAGGTGGAATTAATGGAGCAGTTAATACAAAAGGTGAGGGAGACTCACCATGGGAACATTTTGATGATACAGTTTATGGTGGGGATTTCTTAGCCAATCAACCACCGGTTAAAGCAATGACAGAGGCAGCACCTGCTATCATTCACCTATTAGACCGAATGGGTGTTATGTTTAACCGTACCCCGGAAGGATTGTTAGACTTCAGACGTTTTGGTGGTACTCAACATCACCGAACAGCATTTGCTGGTGCTACAACAGGGCAACAATTACTTTATGCATTAGATGAGCAAGTAAGACGTTACGAGGTTGCTGGTCTAGTAACAAAGTATGAAGGTTGGGAATTTTTAGGTGCGGTAATTGATGATGATCAGATTTGTCGAGGAATTACAGCACAAAATCTTACATCAATGCAAATAGAATCATTCCGATCAGATGCGGTGATTATGGCTACGGGCGGTCCTGGAATTATCTTTGGTAAATCTACTAACTCAGTTATCAATACGGGATCTGCAGCATCTATTGTCTATCAACAAGGTGTTTATTATGCGAATGGTGAATTTATTCAAATCCATCCAACTGCAATTCCAGGAGATGATAAGCTTCGTTTAATGAGTGAATCAGCTCGTGGTGAAGGTGGACGAGTATGGACATATAAAGATGGTAAACCATGGTATTTCCTTGAAGAAAAATACCCGGCATACGGTAACCTTGTTCCTCGTGATATTGCAACACGTGAGATTTTTGATGTTTGTGTTGAGCAAAAACTAGGTATCAATGGTGAGAACATGGTATACCTTGATTTATCTCATAAAGATCCTAAGGAACTTGATATTAAACTTGGCGGTATTATTGAAATCTATGAAAAATTCATGGGTGATGACCCTCGTAAAGTTCCGATGAAAATTTTCCCTGCAGTTCACTACTCTATGGGTGGCCTATGGGTTGATTATGATCAAATGACAAATATTCCTGGTCTTTTTGCAGCAGGTGAATGTGATTACTCTATGCACGGGGCCAACCGTCTAGGTGCAAACTCGTTGCTATCCGCTATATACGGAGGAATGGTTGCCGGACCTAACGCTGTTAAGTATATTAATGGCTTAGAAAAGAGTGCAGAAGATCTATCTTCAACTCTGTTTGAAGGCTATGTGAAACAGGAAGAAGAAAAGTGGAACAATATTATGAGCTTAGATGGTAACGAAAATGCTTATATTCTCCATAAAGAATTAGGTGAATGGATGACAGATAACGTTACTGTCGTTAGACACAATGATAAGCTGTTAAAAACAGATGAAAAGATTCAAGAACTTATCGAGAGATTTGATAAAATTAATATTAATGATACAGCTAAGTGGAGTAACCAAGGGGCAGCATTCACACGTCAATTGAAAAATATGCTGCAACTATCTCGTGTTGTTACACTTGGAGCGTATAACCGTAATGAAAGCCGCGGTGCACACTACAAGCCTGAATTCCCAGATCGAAATGATGAGGATTGGTTAAAAACAACGATGGCGAAATATACAGGTGATCGAACTGCACCTGAATTCCACTATGATGATGTAGATGTCTCATTAATCAAACCGAGAAAACGTGACTATTCAAAAAGTAAAAAGGGGGATAAATAATGAGCGAGAATAAAGTTGTTCAATTTATTATTACTCGACAAGAATCACCTGAAGCAACCCCTTATCAGGAGAAATTTGAAATACCTTACCGACCTAACATGAACGTTATTTCTGCGTTAATGGAAATCAGACGTAATCCTGTAAATGCTGATGGAAAGCAAACGACACCAATCAATTGGGATATGAACTGTTTAGAGGAAGTTTGCGGAGCATGTTCGATGGTGATTAATGGAAAACCGCGTCAATCATGTACTGCTTTAGTTGATCAGCTTGAACAACCAATTCGTCTTGAGCCAATGCGTACATTCCCAGTTGTTCGTGATTTGCAAGTTGACCGTAAACGTATGTTTGATTCATTAAAGAAAGTTAAAGCGTGGATACCTGTAGACGGTACGTACGATTTAGGACCGGGGCCGCGCATGCCGGAGAAAAAACGTCAATGGGCTTATGAGCTATCAAAATGTATGACATGTGGTGTATGCTTAGAAGCATGTCCTAATGTAAATAGTAAATCAAATTTTATTGGACCAGCTCCGTTATCTCAAGTGCGTCTATTTAATGCACATCCAACTGGTGAAATGAATCGATCAGAACGACTTGAAGCCATTATGGGAGATGGCGGTTTAGCAAACTGTGGTAATTCACAAAACTGTGTTCAATCTTGTCCAAAAGGTATTCCTTTGACAACATCAATTGCAGCACTAAACCGTGATACTGCGATCCAATCCTTCCGTAATTTCTTCGGAAGTGATCAGGTATAAGAATTGATGGAAGAGACTGACTTATAAATAGTTAGTCTCTTTTTTTGTAAAGCACGTTTCTAAAGGACTGTTGTTTTTTTTAGTTGTTTGAACATAACTGATTATGTTCATTTGTGCGGATGGTGCGAGACTCCTATGGGAATAGCGGGACAGGTGAGACCCTACTTAAGATGAACATCCTGGAGCGGCAATCAGCCACCCTAGCACTTTTTACACAGCTACAAACTTTGTTAATATTGCCATCTGTAAGTACAAGTCGAAAGGATGAGTGTGATGAAAAAAGTTTCATTTATTGAAAATTTTAATGAAGAGTATAAAAACAGCTTTTCGTTTTCACATCAAATAAAAATAAGATTTTCTGAAACAGATATGTTTGGACACATGAACAATACGGCTCCTTTTACATACTTTGAAGAAGGAAGGATAGAATTTTTTAAAAGCAATGGATTGATGCAAAAATGGTTACATCCAAAAGGAGACACAATTCCGGTTGTAGCAGATCTACAATGTGACTTCTTACATCAGGCCTATTTTGATGAAATGATCACATTGAATGTCAAAATTAATCGAGTAGGAACATCGTCCGTTGAATTACATTATTTAGGGATAAATGAACAGGGAGAGAGTCTTTTTGTAGGCCGAGGAACAGTCGTACAAATATCCAAGTATACAGGTAAAAGTGTTCCATGGTCAGAAGACGAAAAAGAATGCTTAATGGAGATAGAATCAATGACTCCATAAAAATGGACGTAGTCAAACATCTTTTCAGTATAGATTGTGTCACAGTGCCTCAAGGTTTCACATAGTATATGTTGACTAAATATATACCCATCCGTTAGACCAGCTCTCACCTTAGCAAGGAGGGTTACAATACTTGAAAGAGAAAGAGTTTCAATCAAAGCCACTACTCACGAAAAGAGAGAGAGAAGTATTCGAATTGTTAGTGCAAGATAAAACAACGAAAGAGATTGCTAGCGAGCTCTTTATAAGTGAAAAAACGGTTCGAAATCATATCTCGAATGCGATGCAAAAGCTTGGTGTTAAGGGACGCTCTCAAGCGGTTGTTGAGCTCCTTCGAATGGGTGAACTCGAGCTCTAACCAATACCGGCTCTCCTTATTATGAAGGAAGCCGGTTATTCATTCACGTAAAAAATTTATAAATTGACAGCAAAAATATGTTTTGATGCAGGTGTATGTTAAGTATGAAGTAAGTGCTCCGACTTCACAGTTTTACGAGCTCGCCAATTGGCGAGTTTTTTTATTTGCTTAGGACACTAATAAAATACATCGATTGTGGATAAGTGCTTCGGCATCCAGCTCCGAAGCACAGGACGTTGCGTTTTTGACTTCACTAGGGTCTAGCCAATTTATAATTGAAGGCGAAGAACGCCATCTCATTAAATCGTCTTATTTGCCCTAGGCTGATCAAGGTGCTTGCGCTTTTGTTTATGCTATATGTTAAAAATATCAAACTTGCAATTTAAGAAAAAAACAAGGAAAATAAATATTGGTATGTAGAATCACTTAAATAGTGTCTATAAGAATAAGGTGAGCGAGGTTGAAAGGTGAACAGCATAAATCAAACAAATGATCGAAAACGAACAGTAGCTGATCTTGAAAAGGCGCTTCGTCATATATCAGGAATTATTAAACAAAAGGGTCGAGAAATATTAAATGACTATCATATAACCCCTCCACAGTTTGTTGCCCTGCAATGGTTATGGGAAAATGGAGACTTAACAATTGGAGAACTTTCTACTAAAATGTTTTTAGCATGCAGTACAACAACAGATTTAATTGATCGTATGGAGAAGAGTAAGCTTGTAATAAGAGTAAAAGATCCTCAAGATCGAAGAGTAGTAAGAATTCACTTGTTAGATGAGGGAGAACGAATTATTGAAGAAGTGATTCAGAAAAGGCAACATTACTTGAATGATATGATTGTAAATTTCGATCATGAAGAATTGCATGCATTGGAAAAATCTTTAATGAAACTACAACAAGAAATGAGTTAAGAATGAGGCGATGTTTTGAAAAGACCGATCGGTGTCATTGATTCTGGAGTAGGCGGACTAACTGTCGCAAAGGAAATCATGAGACAATTACCAAAGGAAGAGATCATCTATTTAGGTGATACAGCTCGCTGCCCATATGGACCGCGTCCAGCTGAAGAAGTTCGAAAGTTTACATGGGAAATGACGAAATATTTACTTGAAAATCATCACATTAAGATGCTTGTTATTGCATGCAATACAGCGACAGCAATAGCTTTGCAAGAAATTCAAGATACTGTCGATATCCCGGTTATTGGTGTTATTTTCCCCGGTGCGAGAACCGCTGTAAAGGTTACAAAGAATGATCATATCGGAGTTATTGGTACACTTAACACAATAAAAAGCTCTGCTTATGAAACTGCACTTAAAACACTTAATAATTGCCTAACTGTTGAAAGTTTAGCATGTCCGAAATTTGTCCCTTTAGTAGAAAGCGGGGAATATGAAGGGGAGGAAGCGAGAGCAATTGTAGAGGAAGCTCTAGCGCCTTTTAAAGATAGTAAAATTGATACATTAATTTTAGGGTGTACACATTATCCTATTCTTCAAAACCAAATTGAGGAATTCATGGGACAAGCAGTGAAAATTATTTGTTCTGGTGATGAAACTGCTCGTGAGGTAAGTACAATTTTATCATTTAATAAAACACTAAATCAGTCGTCAGGAAAAAAACAGCACCTTTTTCTGACAACAGGCCCAAAGCAGTTATTTGAAAAAATAGCTACTAAATGGTTTGAACAACCGATTCAATTTGTTGAATCTATTACTTTGGATGGAATGAAATAAACATAAAACACAGTGAGTATGCTTCACTGTGTTTTTCATGTTTTTTGATAGGCTCATTGTAATTGTTAAATCTCTCTTTGAAAAAATAAGTTTGTACAAAAAGTCGGTCTAAAATGGAGAATAGCTCGTATACATAGTAGTACAAACTGCCTTTGGAGGGATTATAATGTCTAAATACAACAAACAGATTGCAGTTACTGTACTCGCATCATCATTGCTCCTTTCTGGTTGTGGATTGTTCAATGCAGAAGAAGCAACAAAGGAAATTGATCCGCCACAAGATGTAAAGATTACAGAAGAGGGTGCAGGAGCAGAAACTGAAAATGGTGTGGAAGATGTAAAAGCTGATCAAGCTGAGGAAACCATTACTAGCCAACTTTATTTAATTGATAAGAGTGGTTTAGTCGTTCCTTATTCAATGAATCTACCAAAAACAGATAGTGTTGCTAAACAATCGCTAGAGTATTTAGTTGAGGGTGGACCAGTATCTAATATGCTCCCTAATGGCTTTAAAGCTGTTTTACCGCCAGATACTCAAGTTCTTGGTGTAAATATTAAGGAAGATGGCACAGCGATTGCAGACTTCTCTAAAGAATTTAATAACTATAAAAAAGAGGACGAAGCTAAAATTCTCCAAGCCATTACATGGACTTTAACACAATTTGATAATGTGGAAAAAGTAAAAATTTGGGTGAATGGACATGAACAGAAGGAAATGCCAGTCAACAGTACGCCAATCCAAGATGGTGTGAGCAGAGAAGACGGAATTAATCATGATTCGACTGATGTTGTAGATATCACAAATACAAAGCCTTTAACGGTATATTACATGGCTGAGTCAGATGGTCAAAAATATTATGTTCCAGTAACAAAGCGTATTAGCAATGAGGAAACAGATCCAATCGTTTCAGCTGTTAATGAACTTGCAGAAGGCCCGTCTCCTTCATTAGGGCTAATGAGTGACTTCCAAGAAGGGGTAGAATTGGTAAGTGCACCGAAATATGAAGATGGGAAAGTAACATTGGATTTCAACGAATCTATATTTGGTAGTTTTGATGAAGAACAAAAAATAATTTCTTCTGATGTCCTCAATACTTTAGTCTTAACATTAACAGAACAAGAAGGCATTGAAAGTGTGGCTGTGACAGTTAATGGAAAGGCTGAGTTAATAAATGAAAACGGTGAAAAATTGACAGAGCCTGTTACTAGACCATCTAAAGTGAATACAGGTAGTTTTTAATTACAGGTTTTTGATATACTATATGATGGGTATAGGGAGGTATGCTTATAACAAAGCTACCTCTTATTTATTGTTTACAAAAGTTTCATTGGAGGGAAAAAGTAATGAGACATGATGAACGTAAAGCAGATCAATTAAGAAAAGTTGAAATCATAAAGGACTTTGTTATTCATCCTGAAGGTTCTGTTTTAATCACGGTTGGCAATACAAAGGTTATTTGTAATGCAAGTGTAGAAGATCGTGTACCACCATTTATGAGAGGTGAGGGGAAGGGATGGATTACGGCTGAGTATGCCATGTTACCTAGAGCAACAGAGCAACGCACGATAAGAGAATCATCAAAAGGTAAAATTACTGGTCGAACAATGGAAATCCAGCGTCTGATTGGTAGAGCATTAAGGGCAGTAGTAAACTTAAATGACCTTGGTGAAAGAACGATTTGGATTGATTGTGATGTTATTCAGGCAGATGGAGGAACAAGAACTGCATCTATTACAGGAGCATTTGTTGCAATGGTAATCGCTCTAGAAAAACTTATGAAAGCTGGAAAAATTAAATCATTGCCAATAACAGGATTTCTTGCAGCTGTATCTGTAGGGGTAGATTCTGAGCAGGGAGAAATTTTAGATCTTAATTACATAGAAGATTCTAGTGCATTAGTTGATATGAATGTAATCATGACATCAACGGGTCAACTTGTTGAAGTTCAAGGAACTGGCGAGGAAGCTACATTCACGAGGAATGAACTAAACAGTATGTTAGATTTGGCGGAAAAAGGAATCAAAGCGCTAATTGAACATCAAAAAGAAGTGCTTGGGGATATTTCTTTGTTGATCGAGGAAAATGAGAAAAAGCAGGTTATGTCAAAGTGAAAAATATCATAATCGCAACTAAAAACAAAGGAAAGGTAAGAGAGTTTGAAGCTATGCTTGCTCCTTTAGGATATCAAGTTCAATCACTTTTAGATTTTCCTGCTTCAATCGATGTTGAGGAAACAGGTCAGACCTTCGAAGAAAATGCTATACTAAAAGCGGAAGCTATATCCAAGGAGTTTCAGCTTATGACAATCGCTGATGATTCCGGGTTGGAAATTGATTTTTTAAATGGTGAGCCAGGGGTCTTTTCAGCTAGATATGCGGGTCCTGAGAAGGATGATCAAGCAAATATAGAAAAAGTACTAGAAAAGCTTGAGAATGTAGAAATGGGGCAACGACAAGCTAGGTTTGTTTGTGCTTTAGCCATTTCAATACCAGGAAAACAAACCAAAACTGTTATTGGTACCTGTGAAGGCTATATCGCTTATGAGAGAAAAGGTCAGGGCGGATTTGGCTATGATCCTATTTTTTGCATAGATGATAAAGGAAAAACAATGGCCGAGTTATCAAAGGAAGATAAAAATAAAATCAGCCATAGGGCCGATGCAATTAGGAAAATAAAAGAATTATTGAAATGAATCTAAAATGGAGCGAAGGTTGCATGAAGATTTTAATAATGAGTGATAGTCATGGGTTGACCTCAGAAATTCTAGAGATTAAAAATAGACATCAGGGCGAGGTAGACCTGATGTTGCATTGTGGTGATTCTGAGTTGCCAAATGATTGTAAAGAGCTAAGCGGTTTTAAAGGAGTAAAAGGAAATTGTGATTTTGGAACAAGCTTACCAAATGAAATCATTGAAGATATAAATGGGACAACTATATATATGACACATGGACATTTATATAATGTGAAAATGTCTCTCATGAGTTTAAAATATCGAGCGATTGAAACGAATGCAAAGATAGCATGTTTCGGGCATTCACATATTGCAAATGCTGAAATGATTGATGGAGTTTTGTTCATAAACCCTGGTAGTATTAGACTTCCGGTGCTGCGAAGACAGAAGACATATGCTATACTAGAGTTAGAGAACAAACGTGCAAATGTTACGTTTTTTGAAGTGGAAGGCAATATTGTTGATGAACTTTCGAAAGAGTTTTTATTAAAATGAGGGAGAATTTCTCCCTCTATATAAAAAAATGATAAAAACTGTTGACTTTTATATTAACCAGAAATATAATAATAAATGTCGCTGCCACTAATAGTGGGGATTTAAGGCAAAGCTTAACTAATACATTGTCCCAGTAGCTCAGCTGGATAGAGCAACGGCCTTCTAAGCCGTCGGTCGGGAGTTCGAATCTCTCCTGGGACGCCATTGATTTAATACATATACCTTCCATCAAAGATGGAAGGTTTTTTGTTGAACCAACAGTGAATAGACAATATTAGAAAAAATAGATTTACTTCTAAGAAATTACATTTCTAAAAAATATGTTAGGATATCTTACGTATTTGTTTCATAAGCGAAAAAATGGTTGTAAGATTGTTCCTAAGCAGTCAAAATAAAATTCCTCTTAAAAAATTTCTACATAAAAGCTCCTTTATCATAAATTTCCACATGTGCGGATTTTTAAAAAATTCACAAATTTTTTTGAAAATAGCCTTTCCAATTATATCAACGATGTAAGCGTATACAAGTAAAAAGAGTAATCTAAATTATCAAATAATTCTTGAAACACTGTTGACACTTAGATTTATTGAGCGTAATATAAGTTCAAATAAAAGTTACACGAACATTTGAAAAAGTATAGAAAATTCAAATTAATATGATCGTTTTTCTTTACAGATATAATGTTCAGTGGTTTAATTTTTGAACTTTTTAAAGAAAGGCGTGCTCTTATGGGTGACCAGTGGATCTTTCTTAATGATGATTTTGTAAAGAAAGAAGATGCAAAGATATCAGTTTATGATCACGGATTTTTATACGGTGATGGAGTATTTGAAGGTATTCGAGTTTACAGTGGAAATATCTTCAGGATGAAAGAGCATATGGATCGATTATATCAATCGGCAAAGTCAATTATGCTAACCATTCCATACTCTCAAGATGAACTAACTGAATTAGTCGTTGAAACTGTGAAAAAAAACGGTTTGAGCGATGCATACATTCGATTAGTTGTCTCAAGAGGAACTGGTGACCTAGGGTTAGATCCTTACAATTGTAAACGAGCAAATACAGTCATTATCGTTGAACCTCTATCAATATTTCCAAAGCACTTGTATGATACAGGTATTGATATTGTGACGGTGGCGACGAGGAGAAACAGACCGGATGTGTTAAGTCCAAAGGTGAAATCGCTAAACTATTTAAACAATGTGTTAGTTAAACTCGAAGCACATTTAGCTAATGTGAGTGAAGCTTTAATGCTGAATGATCAAGGTTATGTTGCAGAAGGTTCTGCTGACAATATTTTCATCCTGAAAAATGGGAAGTTATTAACTCCCCCTGGATATATAGGAGCTCTAGAAGGCATTACAAGAAATGCCATTATTGATATAGCTACTGAAATGGGTTATGAAGTACGTGAGGAGCCATTTACTCGTCACGATGTATATACAGCTGAAGAGGTTTTCTTAACCGGTACTGCGGCAGAGGTTATTGCAGTTGTTAAAGTAGATGGACGCACGATAGGAACTGGTGTTCCTGGTGAGGAAACCAAGAAGCTTCTAGAAGCTTTTCGTAAGAAAGTAGTTGAGGAAGGCGTCAAGGTAGAGAATATACCTGAAAGTCTTCATGTAAGCTAAGCAATTGCATATAGTAAAACGGTGAAGAGGAAAAGTAGTTTTTGGTAAAATATCTACAGAGAACCGGGGTAGCTGGAAGCCGGTGATATTCCCTTAAATGAACTCGCCTCTGAGTGTTAATCCGAAATTTAGTAGGATTAGCCGAGTCCCATTCTTCGGTACTCGTTATCAAAGTGAACAGTTGTCTGTTCGTAAGGTGGTCAAATATGACCATGAAGAAGGGTGGTACCGCGAAAAAGTTTATTAACCTTTTCGCCCCTTTGGCACACGATTTTTATGTGGAGTCTTATGAGGGGTGGGAAGGTTTTTTATATGCTGAATTAATTGAATTTTTCCAAAATACAAAGGGCTGGATGCCAAAGAAAGGGAGGAAAGAAAATGAGTACAAATGTACAGTTGAATAGCTCAACTGCCAAATGTACAAACACAATGTCGGGGTCACAAATGCTTATCGAATCTTTAAAGCAGGAAAAAGTCGAAGTGATTTTTGGATACCCGGGTGGTGCTGTATTACCAATCTATGATAGCTTATATGATTCTGGTTTATTTCATGTTCTAACTCGCCATGAGCAAGGTGGTATTCATGCTGCTGAAGGTTATGCGCGAGTTTCGGGAAAACCAGGAGTTGTGATTGCTACATCTGGACCAGGTGCAACAAATTTAGTAACAGGTTTAGCAGATGCGATGATTGATTCACTGCCATTGGTTGTATTTACAGGCCAAGTAGCATCTTCTGTGATTGGGTCTGATGCATTCCAAGAAGCGGATATTTTAGGCATTACAACACCAATTACAAAGCATAATTACCAAGTACGTGAAGTTAGTGATCTTCCAAGAATTATTAAAGAGGCTTTTCATATTGCTACTACTGGAAGACCAGGTCCAGTGCTAATTGATATTCCTAAAGATATCGCTACGATTGAAGGAGATTTCTCCTATGAAATAGAGGTTAACCTTCCGGGATATCAACCAACAAATGAGCCGAATTACCTTCAAATTCGAAAATTGGTTGAGGCTGTAAGTCGAGCAAAAAAACCTGTTATTTTAGCTGGGGCAGGTGTTTTACATGCAAACGGCTCAGAGGAATTAAGACAATATGTAGAACAACAACAAATTCCTGTTGCAAATACGCTTCTTGGTTTAGGTGGATTTCCATCAGATCATCCATTGTTCTTAGGAATGGCAGGAATGCATGGAACTTATACAGCAAACATGGCCCTCTATGATTGCGATTTATTAATCAGTGTTGGTGCTAGATTTGATGATCGTGTAACAGGAAATTTACAGCATTTTGCTAAAAAGGCAACAATTGCTCATATTGATATTGATCCTGCAGAGATTGGGAAAAATGTCCCGACGCAAATTCCAATTGTGGGAGACGCTAAACTAGTGCTTCAACAATTATTGAAGCAAGATGGTAAACAAGGTGATAACAAAGCGTGGAATGAGCAATTGGCTTCTAATAAGAAAGAATATCCACTTGCTTATCAAGAAAGTGATGCAGAATTAAAGCCGCAACACATTTTGGAGCTTATCCACAAATGGACGAATGGGGAAGCTATTGTAACGACAGATGTTGGTCAGCATCAAATGTGGGCAGCACAATACTATAACTTTAATAATCCGAATAAATGGGTAACCTCTGGAGGACTTGGAACAATGGGCTTTGGTTTACCATCTGCCATTGGTGCCCAGTTAGCAGACCGTAATTCAACCGTTATTGCTGTATTAGGTGATGGTGGTTTTCAAATGACTCTTCAAGAGCTATCAGTTATTCATGAATTAAATCTCCCGATAAAAGTGGTTATTTTGAATAATGGAGCTCTTGGAATGGTAAGGCAGTGGCAAGAAATTTTCTATGAAGAACGTTACTCACATTCTAAATTTGTAACACAGCCAGATTTTGTGAAGCTGTCAGAAGCTTATGGGATTAACAGTGTTCGAATTGTGAATGAAGAGGGCTGGGAGGAAAAATTAAAGGCTGCTATTTTATCAGATGAGCCAGTTTTACTTGATATCCATGTTTGTAAAGATGAAAATGTGTATCCAATGGTTGCTCCAGGTAAAGGGTTACATGAAATGGTAGGTGTTAAGTTATGAAAAGAATCCTCTCATTAACAGTTTTAAACCAAACTGGGGTATTAAATAGAATCACAGGGTTGTTTACAAAAAGACATTACAACATTGAAAGCATTACAGTAGGTCATGCTGAAACAGAAGGAATTTCAAGAATGACCGTTGTTGTAAATGTTCAAGAGGAAAAAGAAGTAGAGCAAATCACAAAGCAATTAAATAAACAAATAGATGTACTAAAGGTAACTGATATTACTTCACAATCCATTGTATCGAGGGAACTGGCATTGATAAAAGTCATGTCAACACCTGCAACAAGAATGGAGATTCAAGGGCTTATCCAGCCGTTTAGAGCAACAGTCATTGATGTAAGTCGAGAAAGTGTTGTTGTGCAAGTGACGGGTGAGCCGGAGAAAATTGAAGTACTAATTGATCTTTTAAGACCTTATGGCATCAAAGAAATTGCTCGAACTGGTACAACTGCATTTACGCGTGGTACTCAAAGAACATCAAAAGAAGTTCCTATCTCAATCGTTTAATTCGTTTGTAATCTTACCTGATTAAGACAGGTTAAAAGATTCATATATAGCAAGAAACCTAATTTATTCTAAAAAATTTGAAGGAGAGATTATACATGACAACAGTATATTATAACGGAGACATTAATGAAGCAGTATTACAAGGGAAAAAAGTAGCGATCATCGGATATGGTTCACAAGGTCACGCACATGCACTTAACTTAAAGGAAAGCGGAGTTGACGTTGTAGTTGGTGTACGTCAAGGAGGTTCTTTCAACAAAGCAGTAGAAGATGGTCACCATGTTGTTTCTGTTGCAGAAGCTGCTGAGCTTGGAGATTTAGTAATGGTATTGCTTCCAGATGAGCAACAAGCAAAAGTTTACGAAGAAGAAATCAAACCAGGCCTAGTAGCAGGTAATTCATTAGTATTCGCACATGGCTTTAACGTACATTTCAGCCAAATCGTACCACCTGCAGATGTTGATGTATTCTTAGTTGCACCAAAAGGACCAGGTCACTTGGTAAGAAGAACATATGAAGAAGGTGCTGGTGTACCTGCATTATTCGCTATCTACCAAGATGTAACAGGTCAAGCAAAAGATAAAGCATTAGCTTATGCTAAAGGTGTTGGATCTGCAAGAGCAGGGGTATTAGAAACTACATTTAAAGAAGAAACCGAAACTGATTTATTTGGTGAGCAAGCAGTACTTTGTGGAGGATTAACTTCACTTGTAAAGGCTGGATTTGAAACATTAGTAGAAGCAGGATACCAACCAGAAGTAGCATATTTTGAGTGCTTACACGAACTAAAATTAATCGTAGACTTAATGTATGAAGATGGTATGGCCGGAATGAGATATTCAATTTCTGATACAGCTCAATGGGGTGACTTTGTTTCAGGACCACGCGTTGTAGACGGTCGTTCTAAAGAAGCGATGAAAGAAGTTCTAAAAGATATCCAAACTGGTAAATTTGCAAAAGAATGGATTCTTGAAAACCAAGCAAATCGTCCACAATTTAACGCAATTAATAACAATGAAAATGAGCACCAAATCGAGGTTGTAGGTAAAAAACTACGTGCAATGATGCCGTTTGTAAAATCTAAACAAAAACAGAAAGAAGCGGTGAGTGTGAGTGCGAAAAATTAACCTCTTTGATACAACGCTCCGTGATGGTGAGCAATCTCCAGGTGTAAATCTTAGTGTGAAAGAAAAGCTTGAGATTGCAAGACAGCTAGAAAAACTCGGAATGGACGTTATTGAAGCAGGCTTTCCTGCTACATCAAAAGGTGATTTATTAGCAGTACAAGAGATTGCAAAAACAGTGAAAAATAGCTCAGTAACTGGCCTTGCCAGGTCAGTGAAAGGTGATATTGATGCAGCATGGGAGGCATTAAAATTTGCTGAAGAACCTAGATTGCATGTTTTCTTAGCTACTTCTCCAATTCATCGAGAATATAAATTAAAGAAAACAAAAGAACAGGTAATCAAAACAGCTGTTGATTCTGTCAAATATGCTGCACAATTTTTTCCAATTATCCAATGGTCAGCAGAGGATGCATGTCGTACTGAATTACCATACTTAGCAGAAATCGTTGAGAGGGTAATTGAAGCTGGTGCACACGTCATCAACATTCCTGATACAGTTGGCTATATTACACCGAAAGAATATGGAGAAATCTTTACTTATTTACGTGAAAATGTAAAAGGTATAGACGATATCATTTTATCAGCACACTGCCATGATGATTTGGGCATGGCAGTGGCTAACTCATTATCAGCCATTGAACATGGTGCAGGACAAATCGAAGGTACAGTAAACGGGATCGGTGAAAGAGCGGGAAATGCTGCACTTGAAGAAGTGGCGGTTGCTCTTCATATTAGAAGTGACTATTATCAGGCGAAAACAGGCTTGTATTTAAAAGAAACAAAGCGTACAAGTGATTTAATTAGCAGTTTAACAGGTATGGTTGTACCTGGTAATAAAGCAGTAGTAGGAAGAAATGCATTTGCTCATGAATCAGGAATACACCAAGACGGTGTTTTAAAAGAAAAAACAACCTATGAAATTATATCACCCGAGCTTGTAGGTGTATCTGCAAATTCAATGGTTCTTGGTAAACATTCTGGACGACACGCTTTCAAGAAAAGATTACAAGAACTAGGATTTGAAATCTCTGATGAAGAAGTTAATAAATTATTCGTAGCTTTCAAAGAATTAACAGAGAAGAAGAAAGAAATTTCTGATGATGATTTAAAAGCACTTTTAATTGAAGAAAAAGTAGCAAGCAAGGAAGCTGCGTTTGAATTGAAATCGTTACAGGTTCAATATGGTACAGTACAAATTCCGACTGCCACGATTACATTATTGAATTCTGAAAACGAGCTTATTCAAGAAGCTGCTACTGGAGCAGGAAGTGTTGAAGCAATATACAATACCCTGGAAAGATGTGTTGGTAAATCAATTAACTTAATTGATTACCGAATTCAATCAAACAGTGGCGGTAGAGATGCATTGGCACAAGTATATGTCAAAATTAAAATTGGTGAGAGTGAAGCTAGCGGAAGAGGTATGGCGCATGATGTATTAGAGGCATCAGCTAAAGCCTATATCAATGCGGTTAATCGTATCTCATTACTCTCAGATATTCCTGCATTATCTTTAGAAGCAAGTCTACAAAATTAAACAACCTAATGGTGAAGGGGGATAGAACATGAAAAAAACAATCACATTATTACCGGGTGATGGAATTGGAAAGGAAGTTGTAGATGTAACAGTGGAAATTTTAAAAGCTGTTGCTGAACATTTTAATCATCAATTCCAATTTAATTATGGTTTAATCGGTGGTGATGCCATTGATCAAAAGGGTAATCCACTACCACAAGAAACAATTGATATGTGTAAACAATCTGACGCTATTATTTTAGGGGCTGTTGGAGGGCCGAAATGGGATCAAAATCCTGTTGAGCTTCGTCCAGAACGTGGTCTTCTAGCCCTGCGTAAGGAATTAGACTTATTTGCTAACTTACGCCCGATTACTACATTTGAAAGTTTGTTAGATTCTTCCCCTTTGAAGAAGGAGTATGTTAATGGAGTAGATTTTGTTATCGTACGTGAACTAACAGGCGGTTTATATTTTGGTAAGCCAAGTGAGAGAGTTGTAAAAGATGGTGAAGATGCAGTTGTAGATACATTGTTCTATAAGAGACATGAAATCGAGCGCATTCTTGTTTCGGCTTTTGAGATTGCCGGGAAGCGACGTAAACACGTGACATCTGTTGATAAGGCAAATGTTCTAGAATCAAGTAGAGTGTGGCGTGAAGTAGCAGAAGAAGTGGCTGCTAGATATCCTGATGTAACATTAGAACATATGCTAGTTGACAATGCAGCAATGCAACTTATCCGATCACCACGTCAATTTGATGTTATCGTTACTGAAAACATGTTCGGAGACATTTTAAGTGACGAAGCATCAATGATTACAGGATCTTTAGGAATGTTATCATCTGCTAGTTTATCGTCAACAGGGTTGCATTTATATGAACCTGTTCATGGTTCTGCACCAGATATTGCTGGTAAAAACCTAGCAAATCCTGTTGCTACGATCCTCTCAGCGGCCATGATGCTTCGTCAATCCTTTGGTTTGGAAGAAGAAGCAAAGGCAATCGAAAAAGCAGTTGATAATGTCTTAAATTCAGGAGCCCGAACAGCGGACCTTGCAAATGGTGAAAAAGCTATTTCTACTAAGCAAATGGGTGAAGAAATTAAAAATGCATTATCAGATGACCATGCAATTTTAAATATTATGGAGGCTTACTCTTAAATCGATTAAGTAAGTTTGCTAGTATTGTTCTAATTATAGTGACCGAGCGAAAATATCTACACATTTTTGCAACGGGACCTGAGGGGTATGACAATTACTTTTGTCAGCCCCTCATTTTCCATCTTTTAAAGGAGGTTTATAACAATGAAGCCAAGAACGATCATAGAAAAGATCTATGACGAACATATCGTCCAACAAGAACAAGGAAAACCAGATCTTCTATATATCGACCTACATTTAATTCATGAAGTAACATCACCACAGGCTTTTGAAGGATTACGAGAGAAAAATCGTAAAGTAAGGAGACCAGACAGAACGTTTGCAACAATGGACCACAATGTTCCAACAGTTAATCGTTTTGTGATTAATGACGAGGTAGCGAAAAATCAAATTAGTGCTCTGGAACGTAATTGTAAGGAATTTGGTATTCGACTAGCTGACCTGCAAAGTGAAGATCAAGGGATTGTTCACGTTATTGGACCGGAACTAGGTTTAACTCTTCCAGGAAAAACAATCGTTTGTGGAGATAGCCATACTTCTACACATGGAGCATTTGGAGCAATTGCTTTTGGGATTGGGACTAGTGAGGTTGAACATGTGTTAGCAACCCAAACATTATGGAGACAGCGTCCAAAGACGTTAAATATTCACGTTCCAGGTAAGCTTCAAAAAGGAGTAACAGCTAAAGACGTCATTCTTGCTGTTATAGGTAAATACGGAGTTCGCTTTGGTACTGGCTATATTATCGAATATACAGGTGAAGTTATTGAAAGTCTATCAATGGATGAAAGAATGACAATCTGTAATATGTCAATTGAGGCTGGAGCTAGAGCCGGGCTTATTGCACCAGATGAAACAACATTCTCTTATATTAAAGGTAGAAAGTATGCACCTAAAGGAGAAGACTTTGATCGTGCAGTTGAATATTGGAAAACGTTAAAAACAGATGAAGGTGCGGAGTATGATAAAGTCATTACATTAAATGGAGAAGAGATTGCACCAATGGTTACTTGGGGAACAAATCCTGGTATGTCAGTAGGTGTTGATGAGAAAACTCCTGATTTAAATGACTTTCAAAATGCAGAAGAACTTGATGAAGCGAATCGTGCATATAGCTACATGGGGCTACAACCAAATACAAAGATTGAGGATATTTCAATCGAGCACGTTTTCATTGGATCTTGTACAAACTCACGCTTAACAGATCTTAGACAGGCAGCAGAGGTAATCAAAAGTCTAAAAGGACAAAAGGTTCCAGAAAATGTACGTGCGATTGTGGTACCGGGTTCTCAAAAGGTTAAGAAGGCGGCTGAAGAAGAAGGGTTAGATGTGATCTTTAAAGAGGCTGGCTTTGAATGGAGAGAATCAGGATGTAGTATGTGTTTAAGTATGAATAATGACGTTGTTCCAGAAGGAGAGCGTTGTGCTTCAACTTCAAACCGTAATTTCGAAGGAAGACAAGGTAAAGGGGCTAGAACACATCTAGTAAGCCCTGCGATGGCTGCAGCAGCAGCTTTACATGGACGATTTGTAGATGTCCGTCACATCCAAGAAAATGCAATGAGTTTATAAAAAATAAGTACAACTAAAAAATGAAACGGAAGCTAGACCAAGACTAGCTTTAAATCCCGGTCAAAACGTAATTAGGAGGGACAATATGCAACCTTTTACTACTCATACAGGCAAAGTGGCTGTATTAAATAGAGCAAATGTAGATACTGATCAAATTATTCCAAAGCAATTTTTAAAAAGAATAGAAAAAACAGGCTATGGCCGATTTGCATTTTTTGATTGGCGTTATTTAGCGGATGGCTCGGAAAATCCGGAATTTGAATTAAATCAAGAAAAAAGCAAAGGAGCTACAATCCTGCTTGCAGGTGAAAATTTTGGGTGTGGTTCATCACGTGAACATGCTCCATGGGCTCTTTCAGATTATGGGTTTAAAGTCATTCTAGCGCCATCTTATGCAGATATCTTTCACCAAAACTGTCTTAAAAACGGTCTGCTTCCAATCTCATTAGAGCAATCAGCTTTAGATGTTATTCGTGAGAAAACGGGTGATGACAATTATGTTTTAACGATTAATCTTAGTGAACAATTAATTATCGATAATCAAGGATTGTCAAAATCATTTGAAGTTGATCCTTATTGGAAAGATATGCTATTACATGGTAAAGATGAAATTGACTTAACATTAAATTATGATGAACAAATTAAACAGTTTGAAGAAAGAAGAGCGTCATTTTTATAATGATTGCTCTTTTTTATAGGCTGTTTTCGTACATATTGTTGCTATTAAATATGATTTTACAATTGATAGTGGAATGGAGCGGAAGAAACTTGACTCTTGTTGGAGATAGAGGAAGGGCCGAGGAGGCTCGGCTTATCTTGTGTCTTAAGCAAAATGGAACGAACCAGTTTTATATTTAAACAACAAAGTATGTGAAAACAGCCTTTTTAATTGAAAGGGTTGAATTCTAGTCGATTCCGTATTCGTTCAAGTCTAACTTGTTTTCCAAGTGTTGGATTGATACACTTGTATGCAAAGATAGGTTGCTGGAGTTGACCAAGAATGAAGCAGAAAAAAAACAATGTTGTACCATTTCCGAATTTAAAAGAACGTTATCTTGATAAAGGAATGGCTCTTTTAAAGGAAAAGAAATATCATGAAGCACTTGATATGTTTGCTGAAGCAAAGAATTTAAATGAAGACAAGGCAGAAATTCATTTAGGAATGGCTATATGTTTAATGGAACTTGGAGAATTAAGTGAGGCAAAAGACATCTGTAAAAAAATGCTCTTAGAAGATATTGGGCACTATTTTACTGTTCTGCAGGTCTATTTAACAATCTTAATTCAACTTCGAGAATATCAAGAAGTCCAGTCAACAATTGAAGCTGTTCTGGAAGAAAATCATCTTCCTTCAGAGAGTGCTGAACATTTTTATAAGTTATTAGAATTTAGTCGAAAAATGAATCAAAACAGTTCAGAGTTTATTGAAGAGGAAGAAGATGAAGAAAGTATTGAAACGCTGTATGTAGAGGATTTATTACAAGATCCGCAGAAACAGATGGGGTACATCCAATCATTAAGGGATCGTAATATAAGTAAGCACCTTAGTACACTAAGACTTCTTTTAGAAGGAAAAGAGGTGCATCCAACGATTAAATCAATGATCTTACATGTCATGATTGAGCATGAGCTTGAGAAGGAAGTAACGATCGAAAAGTTTGGGGAAACAATGACAGTTGTGCCTGCTGACTTAAAGGATCCAGCAGATGTACCCTTCGCAAAAGAAGTGTTAAATTATTTGGATGATACACTAGGTAATGAGAATCCTACACTTTTTGAAGCTGTGAAAGAGTTATGGATTAGACATTTATATGTTTTATATCCTTTTTTACCTCAGCCTAATGATGTGAAATTATGGGCGGCAGCTTTACATGTAGTTGGTTATTCTTTGCATGGGATTTCAATTGAAGATGAAGAAATTGAACAAATTTATGCTCAGCCATCAGCATCTTTACATGATGCCTGTGAAAAAATTTATAAAATAGAAGAAATTTCTTATTTTCAAATTTGAGCTATATGTTGAAAGGAATTCATTCTATGTTATAATAAAATGGTTGCAAAATAGTGATCATCGTCATTAAGGTCTTTTTTATTTTGGACAAATTGACCTTCTTTTTTATGCGAAATCCTAAGCATGTTTAGTATTCGGTTACTTTTACCGTACATAAAAACAGGTATATGTTGATGGACGTTTGTTTAAACTGTGACAATCAACCACAAATTACCTATCACTTATTCGCACAAATCACAATAGATCTTTGGAGGGACAGCAATTATGTCAGTTAAATGGGAAAAATTAGAAGGGAACGATGGCGTTCTTACGGTTGAAGTTTCTGCAGAGGACTTCTCTAAAGCACTTGATGAGGCATTTAAAAAGGTAGTAAAACAAGTATCCGTTCCTGGATTCCGTAAAGGGAAAATCCCTCGTGGAATGTTTGAACAACGTTTTGGTGTAGAATCTTTATACCAAGATGCATTAGATATCATTTTACCAACAGCTTATCCAAATGCGGTTGATGAAGCTGGAATTGAGCCGGTTGATCGTCCGGAAATCGATGTAGAACAAATCGAAAAAGGAAAAAGCTTAATCTTCACTGCAAAAGTTACAGTAAAGCCTGAAGTAAAATTAGGTGAATACAAAGGTCTAGAAGTTGAAAAATTAGACGATACTGTAACTGATGAAGATGTAGAAAACGAGTTAAAACAATTACAAGAGCGTCACGCTGAACTTGTTGTAAAAGAAGAAGGCGCAATTGAAAATGGTGATACTGCAGTAATCGACTTTGATGGGTATGTTGACGGTGAAGCATTTGAAGGCGGAGCAGCTGAAAACTATTCATTAGAAATTGGTTCAGGTTCTTTTATTCCAGGATTTGAAGAGCAACTAGTTGGATTAGAAGCAGGTGCAGAAAAAGACGTGGAAGTAACATTCCCTGAAGAATACCATGCTGAAAATCTTGCAGGTAAACCAGCAGTATTTAAAGTGAAAGTTCACGAAATTAAAACAAAAGAACTTCCTGCTTTAGATGATGAGTTTGCTAAAGATGTAAATGAAGAGGTTGAAACACTTGAAGAATTAAAATCTCAAACAAGAACTCGTCTTGAAGAAGCGAAAAAATCTGAAGCAGAAAATAACCTGCGTGATACTCTAGTAGAAAAAGCTGCTGAAGGTGTTGAGGTTGATATTCCTAAAGCATTAATTGACAATGAAATTTCTCGCATGATGCAAGAATTTGAACAACGTCTACAAATGCAAGGAATGAATCTTGAGTTATACTTCCAATTCTCTGGTCAAGATGAAGAGGCTTTAAAAGCTCAAATGAAAGATGACGCTGAGAAACGCGTGAAATATAACCTAACTCTTGAAGCAATTGCTAAAGCTGAAAACATCGAAGTGTCTGATGAAGATGTAGAAGCAGAATTAGCAAAAATGGCTGAAATGTACAACACGCCAGTTGAAAACATTAAACAAGCTTTAGGTGGAAACGCAGAAGGACTTAAAGAAGATTTAAAAGTTCGTAAAGCGATCGATTTTCTTGTAGAAAATAGCAAAGTTGTTGCATAATATAATAAAAGAACAAGGCGCGAGCAGATCGTGCCTTGTTTTATACAATCATGGTTTATTTATATTCCTTTGGGAATGATATAAGAAAGTCAATACATACATAAGTATAAAGCATTAGTCTATGGTGCAATCAATTTTAAGTGAATTTATTATTTGTAAGCTTTTTCAACTTGCTCAAGTGGTATTATTACCTGTTAAGGCTTAACTTATGGTAAAATGCAGTACATACTTTATTACAATTGTTTTTCTTTGGTCCATCTTCATCTACCTGTTTTCCTTCGGTGTTGATAAAAATAAATAAGGGTAAGATGGAATAGTGTATGAGATAAAGATATAAGGGGTGAAACAATGTTTAAATTTAACGATGAAAAAGGACAATTAAAATGTTCGTTTTGCGGAAAAACTCAAGATCAGGTTCGTAAGCTTGTAGCTGGACCTGGAGTCTATATATGTGATGAATGTATTGAGCTTTGTACTGAGATTGTCGAGGAAGAGTTAGGGACAGAGGAAGAAGTTGAATTTAAAGATGTTCCAAAGCCTAGAGAAATCCATGAGATCTTAGATGAATATGTAATTGGTCAAGACCAAGCGAAGAAATCCTTAGCTGTTGCAGTTTATAATCACTATAAACGTATTAACTCCAATAGCAAAATAGATGATGTTGAACTTTCAAAAAGTAATATTTCGATGATTGGACCAACTGGTAGTGGGAAAACATTATTAGCTCAGACATTAGCACGGATTTTAAATGTTCCATTTGCAATTGCTGATGCAACATCATTAACAGAAGCAGGGTATGTTGGTGAAGATGTAGAAAATATCTTACTCAAACTCATTCAAGCTGCAGATTATGATGTTGAAAAAGCTGAAAAAGGAATTATTTATATCGATGAAATTGATAAGGTTGCTCGTAAATCAGAGAACCCATCAATTACACGTGATGTATCTGGTGAAGGTGTTCAACAAGCACTTTTAAAAATTCTTGAGGGGACAGTTGCGAGCGTTCCTCCACAAGGTGGAAGAAAGCACCCGCATCAAGAATTTATTCAAATCGATACGACAAATATTTTATTTATTTGTGGTGGGGCATTTGATGGAATTGAGCAAATTATTAAGCGTCGTCTTGGACGAAAAGTAATTGGCTTTGGATCTGAAAACAAAAATGCTGATCTGGATAAAAAAGCATTGCTTTCCCAAGTATTGCCGGAAGACTTGCTGAAATTTGGTTTAATACCAGAATTTATTGGCCGTCTGCCTGTTATTGCAAGTTTAGAGCCATTAGACGAAGAGGCATTGGTTGAGATTTTAACAAAACCAAAAAATGCGCTTGTGAAGCAGTACCAAAAAATGCTTGATCTTGATGGTGTTGAACTTGAGTTCGAAGATGAGGCACTATTAGAAATTGCTAAAAAAGCAATTGAAAGAAAAACAGGTGCACGTGGTCTAAGATCTATCATTGAAGGCATTATGCTTGATATGATGTTTGACCTTCCATCACGAGAAGACATTGTGAAGGCTATTATCACAGCTGAAACTGTTTTAGGAAACACACCGCCTAAGCTTGTTTTAAGCGATGGAACTGTCATTCAAGAAGATAAAAAAACATCAGCTTAATATAATCAAAAAAAGGAAGCCGTATTTTTCGGCTTCCTTTTTTGTACGACAAAATGCATTAACATTTATGTTCAAAGAACCTAATGATCAAGCTAAGTTTTTTATTTATGGAGCATTAGCTCAAAACTTTCCCTTCGTGCATGTTTATTCCAAAGAAACAAAGGAGATACTAGCTATAAATAACCGCTTCAACAAAAAATGGCAAGCATAGCTTGCCCTTTTGTCCATCTTAGGAAGATAATTTTCCTTCTACATATTGAAAAGACAATATAAAGGTGTAAAATATGGGGCATTTATCAGGGCAAAAGGAAAGTCACAGACCTCTCAATGAAGTCATAATAGAGTAGTTTAAATGTTTCAACGAAGCGGTAAGATGACACCATGGCAGGAGGGACCGACAAATGAGCTGGACTAGTATCGCTTTGTTTATTCAGTTGTTTTTTGGGATTATCATTGGGTTGTATTTTTGGAACTTATTAAAAAATCAACGAACTCAAAAAGTTTCAATTGATCGTGAATCAAAAAAAGAAATGGAACAGCTAAGGAAGATGAGAGCCATCAGGCTTACAGAGCCTTTGGCGGAAAAAGTACGACCAAAGAGCTTTCAAGATATTGTAGGGCAAGAAGATGGAATTCGTTCACTGCGTGCCGCCTTATGTGGATCAAATCCTCAGCATGTTATTGTGTATGGACCACCAGGAGTTGGAAAAACAGCGGCCGCACGATTAGTTTTGGAAGAAGCGAAACGTAATAAGAGATCTCCTTTTAAAGAAAATGCCGTTTTTGTTGAACTTGATGCAACAACAGCTAGATTTGATGAAAGAGGAATTGCAGATCCACTGATTGGGTCTGTTCATGATCCTATTTATCAAGGAGCTGGTGCCATGGGACAAGCAGGAATACCTCAGCCAAAACAAGGGGCTGTTTCGCATGCACATGGCGGAGTTTTATTTATAGATGAAATTGGTGAATTACATCCTATTCAAATGAATAAACTTTTAAAGGTGTTAGAAGATCGAAAGGTCTTTTTAGAAAGCGCTTATTATAATGAAGAAAATACGCAGATTCCAACTCATATCCATGATATTTTTAAAAACGGTCTGCCGGCAGATTTTCGCTTAATCGGGGCAACAACAAGAACTCCTAACGAAATACCACCAGCTATTAGGTCGAGATGTCTTGAAGTGTTTTTTAGAGATTTAGAACAAGAAGAACTTGCTATCGTCGCTAGAAAAGCAGCAAATAAGGTAGAAATGGAAGTATGTGATGAAGGAATTGACTTGTTGACATCTTATGTTCGAAATGGTCGTGAAGTTGTAAACCTAATGCAGATTGCAACAGGAATGGCAATGTCAGAAGATCGTAAAGCGATAACCGTTGAAGATATAGAATGGGTAATCCATTCAAGCCAATTAACTCCACGTCATGAAAAGAAAATCGAAGAAACCTCAAAGATTGGTTTAGTCAATGGTCTTGCTGTTTATGGGCAAAATACGGGTGCATTACTAGAAATAGAAGTTACAGTGATCCCTGCTGAAAAAGAAAAAGGAACAATAAATATAACAGGAATTGTGGAAGAAGAAAGTATAGGAGATCGTTCTAAATCAATTCGCCGCAAAAGTATGGCAAAGGGCTCAGTGGAAAATGTTATCACAGTTTTACGCTCAATGGGAATTCAGGCAGCAGATTATGATATCCATGTTAATTTTCCAGGTGGGACACCAATTGATGGACCGTCTGCTGGTATTGCGATGGCAACAGGAATATTTTCAGCCATTCATAAAATTCCGATCAGTAATAAAGTAGCCATGACAGGTGAAATTAGTATTCACGGCAATGTAAAACCAATTGGCGGAGTCATTCCAAAGATTAAGGCAGCGAAAAAGGCAGGAGCAGAAATTGTGATTATCCCTAAGGAAAACATGCAGTCTATTTTAAAAGATATTGAGGGCATTACCATTTTACCTGTTACTCATTTACAAGAGGTTTTTGATATTGCGCTTGTTGACCCACCAACTGAAATGCCTAACAGGATTCAAAAGAATTCAGAGGATTTCCCGCATCAAGAATCTGTTTAATCAGTATTTTGATTTTATTATGAGACCTACCAGCTTAAGGCCAATTTAATGGTCTTCTTAAGACGGGGGTCTCTTATCTTGTTTATCATATGAGAAAATATATTCTTTGCACAATTATCCATACAATAATAATATCAAAGTGAGCACAATTGTTTATATGAGAATGATTCTTTTCATGAAATCATAAATTTTATTTCAATATAAGTAGAATAGGGTATACTACTTATTGACTAAAAGTGGTTAAAATAGACACTATAAAAAGAATAAGATAGAATTGTACAAGAATGAACTATAATGTCATGGAGGTGTAAAGCATGGCGAAATCAACTACTCAAATCGTACCCCTCCTACCGTTAAGAGGCTTGTTAGTATATCCAACGATGGTACTACACCTTGATGTAGGGAGAGATAAATCTGTACAGGCGTTAGAAAAGGCAATGATGGAAGATCATATTATCTTTTTAACGACACAAAAAGAGATTTCGATAGATGAGCCAAAAAAAGAAGATATTTATGAAATTGGAACATTAACCAAAATAAAACAAATGTTAAAATTACCTAACGGGACAATACGTGTACTTGTTGAGGGAATTGAGCGTGGAGAAATTCAACGCTTTGTGGATGATGAGGAGTATTATTCAGTTGAAGTTGCTATATATCCCGATCCTGAAGAGAAAAGTGTTGAAGAAGATGCATTAATGCGAACCATGCTAGAATATTTTGAGCAATACATAAAGCTTTCGAAAAAGATTTCAGCAGAAACATACGCAACAGTATCAGATATTACAGAACCAGGCAGAATGGCGGATATCATTACTTCACATTTGCCTTTGAAGCTTAAAGAAAAGCAAGAGGTACTAGAAACTCTTGATGTGACAGAACGTTTAAATAAAGTCATTTCAATTCTTCATAATGAAAAAGAAGTTGTCCAACTTGAGAAAAAAATTGGGCAACGTGTTAAAAAATCAATGGAACGTACACAGAAAGAGTACTATTTACGCGAACAAATGAAGGCTATCCAAAAAGAGCTTGGTGAAAAAGAAGGGAAACTTGGGGAAGTTTCAACTCTTAAAGAGCGTTTAGATGAAGTGGGAATGCCTGAACATGTGAAAACTGTTGCTCTAAAAGAACTTGATCGATATGAAAAGGTGCCTTCTAGCTCTGCTGAAAGTGCAGTAATACGAAATTATATTGAATGGCTAATCTCGTTACCATGGACAAAAGCAACAGAAGATCGTCTTGATGTAAATGTTGCTGAAGAAATACTTAATGAGGAGCATTATGGCCTTGAGAAAGTAAAAGACCGTGTGATTGAATATTTAGCTGTTCAACAGCTAACAAACTCATTAAAAGGTCCAATTCTATGTCTTGCGGGACCTCCTGGTGTTGGGAAAACTTCATTAGCTAAATCTGTTGCTAAATCTTTAAATCGTCATTTTGTGAGAATTTCACTTGGCGGTGTCAGAGATGAGTCAGAGATACGAGGTCATCGTCGAACATATGTAGGTGCTATGCCGGGAAGAATTATTCAAGGCATGAAGAAAGCAGGAACAATAAATCCTGTTTTCTTGTTAGATGAAATTGACAAAATGTCCAGTGATTTTAGGGGAGATCCTTCTTCTGCTTTACTTGAGGTGTTGGATCCAGAGCAAAATCATAATTTTAGTGATCATTATATTGAAGAAACCTATGATTTATCTAAAGTTATGTTCATTGCCACGGCAAATAACCTGGCAACAATTCCAGGTCCGCTGCGAGATCGTATGGAAATTATTAATATTGCTGGTTATACTGAACTTGAAAAGGTTCATATTGCGAAAGATCATTTACTGCCAAAGCAAATGAAGGAACATGGTCTGAAAAAATCACATCTGCAAATACGCGATGATGCGATTCAAAGCATTATTCGTTATTACACAAGAGAAGCTGGAGTACGTGGCTTAGAACGTCAATTAGCAGGAGTTTGCCGTAAAGCAGCTAAAATGATTGTCAAACAAGAACGCAAGAAAATCATCATTACCGATAAAAATATTGAAGATTTTCTCGGAAAAAAACGTTTTAGATATGGACAAGCGGAATTAGAAGATCAAGTTGGAGTTGCAACTGGATTAGCTTATACAACTGTAGGCGGTGATACACTATCGATAGAAGTGTCTGTCACACCTGGTAAAGGGAAACTCATTCTTACAGGTAAGCTTGGAGATGTGATGAAGGAATCTGCTCAGGCTGCATTTAGTTATATTCGTTCCCGTGCTGAGGAGCTTCATATCGACCTTGATTTTCATGAGAAGAACGACATCCATATTCACGTACCAGAAGGCGCCGTACCGAAAGATGGCCCTTCAGCAGGTATTACAATGGCAACAGCTTTGATTTCAGCATTAACTGGCAGAGCTGTTCGAAAAGAGGTTGGAATGACTGGTGAGATTACTTTACGTGGTCGAGTGTTGCCGATTGGCGGATTAAAGGAAAAAACACTTAGTGCACATCGAGCGGGATTAACCAAAATTATCGCACCGAAGGATAATGAAAAGGACCTAGATGATATTCCTGAAAGTGTTCGAAAAGACTTGACTTTTGTCCTTGTATCACATTTAGATGAAGTGTTAAAACATGCGTTAACAGAGGAGAAAGAATGAAAGTTACTAGCTCAGAAATCGTAATTAGTGCTGTTAAGCCAAATCAATATCCAGAAGGAGATTTACCAGAGGTTGCATTAGCAGGCCGTTCAAATGTTGGAAAGTCTTCCTTTATTAATAAAATGCTAGGTAGAAAAGCATTAGCTAGAATTTCATCAAAACCGGGAAAAACTCAAACATTAAATTTTTACATTATTAATGAAATATTACATTTTGTAGATGTACCTGGTTATGGCTATGCGAAGGTTAGTAAGAAAGAGCGAGAAGCTTGGGGGAAGATGATTGAAACATATATTACTTCCCGTGAGCAGCTTAGAGCCGTTATTTTATTAATTGACCTTCGTCATCCACCAACAAATGATGATATCCTGATGTATGACTTTTTAAAGCATTACGAAATTCCAGCCATTATTGTCGGAACAAAAGCTGATAAAATTCCAAAAGGGAAATGGCAAAAGCACGCAAAGGTTATTAAAGACGCTTTAAATATGGAAAAAGGCGATGCATTTGTTGTTTTCTCATCTGAAACAGGGTTAGGAAAAGACGAAGCATGGAAATTAATTGAGGAATATACTTCTAACTAATACAAAGAGACTCTGGCCAATAGACCAGAGTCTCTTATTTTTTTCGCCTAGTGATTACGAGAAAGCCACCGATGAGGACAAATAGAAATGGCCAATATGTTTCAATTCGGTTTACCCCGTTTTCAACAATAGAGAAAGACAGCATTATGGAAGGAAAAAAGTGCAAGAATAAACCGATTGCTAATAGGATTACACCTTGTGAATATCCTGATTTAGTTTTTAAAGCTGTTAAAATAAGGCCGATCGAAATGATCATTAAAAATGAAGCAGAGTGATCTGGCCAAGATGGGAATTTATCAATTAAGAAAAAATGCCCCCCAACTCCTGCAAGGATAACACCAGGTAAAATAGCTGTTGCATCTTGTTCAAAATGACCGCTAATTAAAAATGCCATTCCAAGTAAAATTAATAAAAATTCCCAACTATTTTGTCCTTCAAATAAATGAATATTTAATTTTTGGAGAGAATAAAAAATGCCAATACCTAACAATATGATAGCAGGTAATAATTTGATTTTTTTCATTGTCCACCTCTTGTCAAAAAATGATGATAAATAGTTTAGATGATAGCGAATATTGTCAGCTTATCTAAACCAATAACTTGATTCACAGCTAAATATTTGATATTGTACAGAGTGAATAGTATGAGAATCGTACCATAGTCTGTAAGTGAAAATTGTGAAAAATTACACAGACAAGAATAACAGTCTAATCTAAGAAACATTATTTATCATAACATACAGTTTCAAAGACTGTTCACATTTTTTAAAGGGAATTAAAATGAAGAGTGATATACTTATAAGTAGAGATCCTTGTACATGGGGGTGTATAAGAAAATGCATATACTTGTTGTCGGCTTAAATTATAAAACAGCCCCTGTTGAAATTCGCGAAAAGCTCTCGTTTCAGCCTCATGAGCTTACTGATGCGATGAAACAGTTAAAAGAACAAAAGAGTATCCTTGAGAATGTGATCGTATCGACATGCAATCGAACTGAAATTTACGCTGTCGTAGATCAGCTTCATACAGGTCGTTATTATATAAAAGCCTTTTTAGCAGATTGGTTTGGAATTGACAAAGAAAACATTTCACCTTATCTAACAATTTTTGAGCAGGACGGCGCAGTCGAACATTTATGTAAGGTTGCTTGTGGTTTAGATTCTATGATCCTGGGAGAAACCCAAATTCTTGGTCAGGTTCGTTCAAGCTTTTTACAAGCACAAGAAAACCATACAATAGGAACGGTTTTCAATCAATTATTTAAGCAAGTAATTACTTTAGCGAAGCGTTCCCACTCAGAAACGGAAATTGGTGCGAATGCAGTGTCAGTTAGTTATGCTGCAGTAGAGCTAGCAAAGAAAATTTTTGGTGATCTTCATTCAAAACATGTTCTTATATTAGGTGCTGGAAAAATGGGGGAGCTGGCAGTCCAAAATCTACATGGCAGTGGTGTTGGGAAAGTCACGGTTATGAATAGGACTTTACAAAAGGCAGAGAAGCTAGCAAGTCGCTTCGATGGAATAGCAAAGGACATTCATGAACTTCAGTGTGGTCTTATTGAAGCAGATATCCTTATTAGCTCAACAGGTGCAAAAGATTTTGTTATTACAAAGGATATGATGACACATGTTGAGAAAATGAGAAAAGGGCGACCATTATTTATGGTGGATATTGCTGTACCTCGTGATTTAGATCCAAAGCTTGCTGAGCTGGATAGTGTATTTTTATATGATATTGATGATTTGCAAGGGATTGTTGAAGCTAATTTACATGAAAGAAAGATCGCTGCAGAAAAAATTGAACTCATGATTGAGGAAGAAATTGTTCAATTTAAACAATGGATTAATACGCTTGGAGTTGTACCGGTTATTTCTGCTCTTCGCCAAAAGGCCTTAGCTATTCAAGCTGAAACAATGGAAAGCATTGAACGGAAAATGCCTGATTTAACTGATCGTGAAAGAAAGGTACTTAGCAAGCATACAAAAAGTATTATTAATCAGTTACTTAGAGATCCAATAGTGAAAGTAAAAGAGCTTTCCGGAGAAGCAAATGCTCAGGAATCATTAGATTTATTTATGAAAATCTTTAATATTGAAGATGCTGTTGAAGAGCAAATGAAAATAGATAAATCAGATAAACAAGAGGTTGGTGCAAACCAACAGATTTATCGTGCTTCACTTCAATCGTAAGTGAGAGGACTTTTCTTTTATGGAAATGAGCTTAAGTAGAATTAATGAAGTAACGATTATTCTTTATGCAGTATGTGTACTTTTATATTTTATAGATTTTTTAAATAACAACCGGAAGGCGAAACAAGCTGCCTTCTGGTTGCTTTCTATTGTTTGGCTATTACAAACAATTTTTTTATTTGTGCGCATGTTTGAAACAGGGAGATTCCCTGTATTAAATGTTTTTGAAGGACTGTATTTCTATACATGGGTACTGGTTACATTATCAGTTGTGTTAAACCGTTTTTTAAAAGCGGAATTTATCATATTCTTCACAAATGTGATAGGGTTTATCATGATGGCTTTACATACATTTGCACCAACCCAATATGAATCAGCCGCGGTTTCAAGTCAGCTTGTATCAGAATTACTCTTGATTCATATCACAATGGCGATTTTATCCTATGGCGCCTTTTCCTTGTCTTTTGTTTTTTCCATTCTTTATATCATTCAATATAATTTATTGAAGAAGAAAAAATGGGGAAAGCGCCTTCTTAGAATTGAGGATCTTTCAAAACTTGATCATATGTCATATGTATTAAATGTCATTGGAGTACCAATGCTGTTACTAAGTCTAATACTAGGCATCATTTGGGCCTATATTAAAGTTCAAAATTTCCATTGGTATGATGCAAAGGTGCTAGGTTCTTTTATGGTAATTTTCACATATGGTATCTATTTGTATATGCGAATTGTAAAGGAATTACAAGGTAAATCAGTTGCTTTACTGAATGTAGCGTCTTTCCTAGTGTTATTAATAAACTTTTTCTTATTTGGCAGTTTATCAAGATTTCATTTTTGGGATTCTTGACACCGCTTTTTCAATTAGTAGGAGGAAAATATGCGAAAAATAGTAGTTGGATCTAGACGAAGCAAATTGGCTTTAACTCAGACGAACTGGGTAATTAATCAATTAAAATCTTTTGGCTTACCATTTGAATTTGAAATCAAGGAAATTGTCACAAAAGGTGATAAAATCTTGGATGTTACATTATCAAAGGTTGGTGGAAAAGGGCTGTTCGTGAAAGAAATCGAACAAGCTATGTTAGATGGGGACATTGATATGGCTGTTCATAGTATGAAAGATATGCCAGGAATCCTTCCGAAAGGTTTAACGATTGGCTGTGTTCCAGAACGTGAAGATCATAGAGATGTGCTTATTTCAAAAAATCATAAAAAACTTTCTGAATTACCAAGTGGAGCTATTATTGGAACTAGTAGCTTAAGAAGAAGTGCTCAATTATTAATGGATCGACCTGATCTGGAAATTAAGTGGATTAGAGGAAATATTGATACAAGACTTGAAAAGCTAAAAACAGAAGATTATGATGCGATTATCTTAGCTGCGGCAGGGTTATCAAGAATGGGATGGAGTAAAGAGGTTGTAACTGAATTTTTGGAGCCAGAGGTTTGTTTACCGGCAGTTGGACAAGGTGCTTTAGCTATTGAATGTCGCGAAAATGATCATGAGTTACTAGAATTATTAGCTAAATTTACCGATCTATCAACAAAACTAGCTGTAACAGCAGAGAGAACCTTTTTAACTAAGATGGAAGGCGGCTGTCAAGTTCCTATCGCTGGATTTGCAACGGTGAATGATCTTGAAGAAGTTTCATTTACAGGATTAATTGCCTCTCCAGATGGTAAAGAGGTGTATAAAGAGCAGATGTCGGGCAAGGATCCTAAAGTGATAGGAGAAAAAGTAGCTGAATTACTTACAAATCAGGGTGCCAAAGCCTTGATTGATCGAGTAAAAGAGGAGCTTGATCAATAATGGATCATTTTCTTCCTTTGCAAGGAAAGAAGGTTTTAATTACCCGAGCGAAAACTCAGGTTAATGAATTTATTCAAAAGATCGAGGAAGCTGGCGGGGTTGCTATATCTACCCCGCTGCTTGAAATGAAAATCAATATGTCAAATGAAGAAATGATAAAACAAACCCTTTTTCATTTGAAAGAATTTGATTGTATTGTCTTTACGAGTGCCAATGGGGTTATTTTTTTCAAAGAGTTTCTTGATAAGTGGAATGTACCTTATTCCGATTTACAACATATGATTGCCGCTTCAGTTGGCAGAAAAACGAGTAAACAAATGGAAAAGCTTCATTTAACAGTTTCTGTCATTCCTGAAGAATATGTTGCGGAAAAGTTAGCAGAAGAAATGAAAGAAAAGCTTGACCGTCATTCAAAAATCCTTGTCATACGGGGCAATCTTTCAAGACCAACATTAATTGAAGAATTAACGACACATGGTTTTGAAGTGAAAGATTTAGTTGTTTATGATACCGTACATAACCATACAGAAGCTAGTAAACTAAAGTCATATATTGAACGGAATGAAATAGATTTTATCACATTTACAAGTTCTTCAACTGTCGATAGTTTTATGAAGGTTCTTTATCAAAAGGAATTGCTCGAAAATCTAAAAAAGGTAACCTTTATTTGTATTGGTCCTATTACAAATAAAACGCTAATGGAGTATGGGTTTGCTGGAGCAATGCCAGATTCTTATACAGTAGAGGATATGGTGGAGATTATGATTGAGTTAGCAGAAACTAAGGAGGGTATTCAATGAATATTCAATTTACAAGACATAGAAGATTACGCAGCAGTGACAATTTAAGAGCAATGCTAAGAGAAACACATCTTCGTGCAGAGGATTTTATTTACCCGATTTTTGTCGTAGAAGGCGAAAATAAGAGAAATGAAGTTCCTTCTATGCCAGGTGTATATCATTTATCGTTAGATCTTTTGAATCAAGAAATTGAAGAGGTCGTTTCGTTAGGCATTAAGTCCATTATTTTATTCGGGGTACCTGATCACAAGGATGAAGTAGGGACACAGGCATATCATGATCAAGGAATCGTACAAAGAGCAACAAGACAAGTGAAGGAAGTATTTCCAGATTTAGTTGTTGTGGCTGATACATGCTTATGTCAATACACTGATCATGGACATTGTGGTATTGTTGAAAATGGAAAAGTGTTAAATGATCCAACATTAGATTTGCTTGCACGAACAGCAATTAGTCAAGCAAAAGCAGGAGCTGATATTATTGCTCCTTCGAACATGATGGATGGCTTTGTAGCAGCAATAAGACATGGATTAGATGAAGCAGGCTTTGAACACATTCCGATTATGTCTTATGCAGTTAAATATGCAAGTGCATTCTATGGTCCATTCCGTGATGCAGCACATAGTTCACCACAGTTTGGTGACCGCAAGACATATCAAATGGATCCGGCTAACCGAGATGAGGCATCAAGAGAGGCGCAATCAGATCTGGAAGAAGGGGCGGATTTCTTAATAGTGAAGCCGGCGCTTGCTTATCTCGATATTATTCGTGATGTTAAAAATCAATTTAATGTACCTGTTGTTGCTTATAATGTAAGTGGAGAATATTCAATGATTAAAGCAGCTGCTCAAAATGGCTGGGTAGACGAAAAAGCAATCGTAACAGAAATGCTAGTTGGGATGAAGCGTGCTGGCGTAGATTTAATGATTACTTATTTTGCAAAAGATGTTGCTCGCTGGCTTAAAGAAGAAAACTAAGCATTCTTTAACGTTTAAAATTTTGTACTTAGTGGCGAGCTCCAGCGCCTAACCCTCGAGGTCATTAGCCAATTTAGATTTGAATGCAAAAAAACGCCTTCTAATCTAAATCGTCTTATTTGCCCGAGGCTGACCAAGGCGCTTGGAACATTTTTTAAAAGGGAGAATGGTTCAATGAATAGTTATCTAAAAAGTGAATCAGCATTTAAAGAAGCTCTAAGTTTAATGCCAGGTGGAGTAAATAGTCCTGTTAGAGCGTTTAAATCTGTTGGTATGAATCCGATTTTCATGGAACGCGGGAAAGGCTCAAAAATTTATGATATAGATGGAAATGAGTATATCGATTATGTGTTATCATGGGGACCACTTATTCATGGTCATTCAAATGATACAGTCGTAGAAGCTATCAAAAAGGTTGTTGAATCTGGTACAAGCTTTGGAGCACCTACTTTAATTGAAAATGAACTGGCAAAGCTTGTCATTGACCGTGTCCCTTCAATTGAAGTAGTTCGAATGGTTAGTTCAGGGACAGAGGCTACTATGAGTGCACTGCGTTTAGCAAGAGGCTATACTGGTCGCAATAAAATTGTGAAATTTGAAGGATGCTATCATGGACATGGTGATTCTTTATTAATTAAAGCAGGCTCTGGTGTAGCGACTCTAGGTTTGCCTGATAGCCCGGGTGTTCCAGAGGGAATTGCGAAAAACACAATTACTGTCCCATATAATGATTTAGAAAGTATCCAATTCGCGTTTGAGCAATTTGGAGAAGATATTGCAGGAGTTATTGTAGAACCAGTAGCTGGTAACATGGGGGTTGTCCCTCCTCAACCAGGTTTTCTAGAAGGGCTACGTTCAATTACAGAACAATATGGATCCTTATTGATTTTTGACGAAGTAATGACAGGTTTCCGTGTAGACTATGGCTGTGCACAGGACTATTATGGAGTGACTCCTGATTTAACTTGCTTAGGCAAAGTGATTGGTGGAGGCCTTCCTGTTGGGGCTTATGGTGGAAAAGCTGAAATTATGCAGCAAATTGCGCCAAGTGGTCCAATTTATCAAGCTGGAACACTATCAGGAAATCCATTAGCCATGACAGCGGGCTATGAAACATTAAAGCAACTAACAAGAGAATCGTATAAAGAATTTCAACGTAAAGCAGACCGACTAGAAGAAGGTTTATCCAGAGCAGCGAAGGAATACGAGATTCCGCACACGATCAATCGTGCTGGATCAATGATCGGCTTTTTCTTTACAAATGAAGACGTTACAAATTATGAAAAAGCAAAAACTTCAAATCTTGAGTATTTTGCCAGTTACTATCGCACAATGGCAAATGAGGGAGTATTCCTTCCGCCATCACAATTTGAAGGGTTGTTCCTTTCTACAGCTCACTCGGAACAGGATCTGGATCGAACAATCGAAGCGGCTAGAAAGGCATTTTCTTTATTAAAATAACAAAAAAGATTCATCACTGATGGTGGTGGATCTTTTTTTGTATTTAAAGGTTTAAGCAAAATTAAATCATATTTTTCTTCTTTCAGACATACATCTGTAATGTCATAGTTATTTTACTAGGCTAATTGAAAGGAGGAATTTTTTTGTCACAGGAACAGCAACTACGTTTTTCAGTAGAAGAATCTGTTTGGTTTCAAAAAGGACAGGAAGTATCTGAACTTCTATCTATTTCTTTAGATCCTGATATTTCAATTCATGAACATGATCAGTACATTTCAATTCGTGGAGCACTACAACTGACTGGTGAATACAAAATAGATCAAGATGGTAGTGAAGGTGATTCCTTTGAATATGCAAACGTGCGGTATGTAAATGAGGTTGAAACCAGAGAAGATGGTGTTAGCGTATTGACCCATCGCTTTCCAGTTGATATTACAATTCCGAGGAATCGCATTCAACAATTAGATGATGTATATGTTTCAATCGAGTCATTTGATTATGAACTTCCCGAGCTCAAATGTTTGAAATTAATTGCAGATTTATCGATAAGCGGTATTACAGATGGTGAGGCAGCCCAAAATGAAGAGGTAGAAACTGCAAGAGAAGAAGCAGTTGAACCATTGTACAGAGAAAGTGAGAACTCTTTAGAAATAGATGCAGAGGAAACAAGTGTCAAAGCGGAAAGAACACCAGTATCCCCTTTTTCTTCATTCTATGATGTAAATGAAATAGATGATTCGGATGTGGACAAATTATCACCACCATCTATATCCATTCAAAAAGAAGTAGTTGAAAGTCGTGAAGTAGATAACAAAAATGAAGTACCTTCGAATGTTCATCCATCAAATATTGAAGAAGAGGAAGAAGTAGAAGAACAGGAAGTACTTGATGAGTCAATTAAACAGGAAGAGCAAGAAGAGGATCTTTATGATCCATTTACTGTGGAAGTAAGAAGAGAAGAACAAAATGCAGATCCACAAGAAGTACAATATTCCTTTTTTTCAAAATCAGAAGCTGAAGAGACTGAGGAAGTTGAGGAGATTGAAGAACTTAATGAGAGAGATGAAAAAGATCCGAAAGATGCACATTATTTAACAAGCCTATTTGCAAGAGATGACGAAGAAGACTTCTCTCGTTTAAAAATGTGTATTGTTCAACAGGGAGACACGCTTAATTCTATTAGTGAAAGATACGACATTTCGATTCAGCAAATTGTTCGAGTAAATGATTTTCATGCAGATCAAGATGTTTATGAAGGGCAAATCCTTTATATTCCAGCTTACTCAACGAGCAAATAAGGATACGGACTTTTAGTATATAGTAATGAAAAACAGCATGGGGGCTTCCTGATCCTCAGCTGTTTTTTTAAATTCATCAGCTAATGAATTGAGGTGAGTGTGACTGTGGAATTCCAACTTGGTGAAATTCGACAACTGTTACGTGATTACAATCTTTACCCAGAGTATATCGAAGAGCTGAGTAAAAAAGCAATAAAGGTTTATACAGATACTGGGCCTTTTGTGCTAAAAAAGCTCACAAAGGATTTTAATCCTTATTTTGTTGACTCATTAAGAATGTTAAAAGAGCAAAAATTTTCTCATTTTGTGCCACTCGTTAGCAATAACCAGCATCAGTTTCTATCGTATTATAATGGTGATTACTATTATTTAATGCCATTGTTAACAAACGAACAAGAAGAGGAACGAGATGCCAGACATCAATATTTATTTAAAGAGGTAGCAAATCTTCATAAAAAAACAGAAAAGAAATTGGATATAAAAGAACAGGATGTAAAAAATCATTATGGAAATATGATAAAGCAATGGGATAATTCAAAAGCGATGTATGAGGCTTTTGTTGAGCAGTCTGAGCAAAAAATTTACTTATCTCCTTTTGAACTGCAAGCCATTACTTACTACACCGAAGTATCACGAGCCATTGATTTTTCAAAGAAAAAACTTGAAGAATGGTCTAATCTTATGGAAGATAAAAAGTCTACAAGGGTTGTATTAATTCACGGAAAAATATCGGCAAGACATTTTTTATATGATGATGAAGGGAACGGGTATTTAACTAATTTTGAACGGTCAACTTATGCATCACCAATAGATGATTTTCTACTATTTTTGATTAGAACTTCAAAAACTTATCCTGTTCAAACGGATGATTGTATCAATTGGTTTTATACTTATCAGAAGGGTTACCCTTTTACAGATGAAGAAATGAGCTTGTTTTTAAGTTATTTGGCTTATCCTGATCGTCTATGCCAGCTAATAAAAAACTATAAAAAAGACAAAAAACAGCGCTCGGAGCTGGAAAGAAATAAACAGCTAATAAAGGCATACTGGCAGTTTAAAAATATTGAATATTTTGTGATGAAAGTATCTGAAATGGAAGAAAAAAAGAAAATGGAAGCAGAGGCTCAAACATAGAAGTAGAAAGAGGGGAAGGATACAGATCTGTATGTCTTTCCCTCAAGGATGTTTATATCCAATCATAACGTAACGCAATAGCTAAACCAATTAAGATTCCTAACAGGAGAACATCAAATGTTGTCGGAAAAAAAACAGTACGTATTCCTTGGAAAATGGTTAGCGGAATAATGATTTGAATACCAACCTCACGTATTTGTCTAACCCAAGGTGGTAGAGAATATGGATTATAACGTTTTTTCATATCATAACGCCTCCTCATGAACAATCTCTAAAAAATTTCTCACTTTTTTTGAAAATGGTTCATAAAATATGTTCAACAACCAAGATTTTTACAGAGGTAAGGAAGAATAAAATTAGTACTTCGCTTTAGTTTCTAGCTCCAGAGCCTAGCCCTTGATCGCATAGAACGTGCAAGCGCTTGGAGATTGAAGGCAAAGAACACCTTCTATTAACAAATTTTCTTAGTGCCAGAGGCTGATCTAGGCACTTGCGCTTTTCTTAAAATCGTCCACTAATGTAAATTATGCAAAAAAATGTGATAAGTGCCTGTATGAATGTTATGAAAAATGGTGAAAATATTGACGAAAAAATGAATTGTTTAGTAATATAGAATAGATGAAAATGAACAACTACATATTTAGTAAACGTTGATTGGGAAGAGTACATTGTCATCACTTCACAGAGAGAGAAATCAAATGCTGGAAGATTTCTTAAGTTGAGGCTTTGGAAGGTCGCCCAGGAGTTACTTCCTTGAAAGAATAGTAGAAGAGGTCGGTGAAAACCGTTATCATATCGAGTGTATAGGCTTGATCCATGCTTTTGGTAAGCTTGTTTTAGTCTATAAAAAAAGGTGGTACCGCGAAATTTTCTCCTTTCGTCCTTTTATGGATGAAGGGAGTTTTTTATTTTTACTATCAAAAAATCCAAGGAGAAATATAGTGTGAAGGAGAAAAACGGAATGGAAAATAATGAACAACAGCTATCATTACCAACGAAATATGATCCAAATGCAATCGAAAAAAACCGCTATTCCTTTTGGTTAGAAGGAAAATACTTTGAGGCAACAGGGGATGAAAAGAAGCAGCCTTACACAATCGTTATTCCCCCGCCAAACGTAACAGGGAAGCTGCACTTAGGTCATGCTTGGGATACAACCTTGCAAGATATTTTAACACGTATGAAAAGAATGCAAGGCTATGATGTATTATGGCTTCCTGGAATGGACCATGCTGGGATCGCTACACAAGCGAAGGTAGAGGCTAAGCTTCGTGAAGAAGGAAAATCCCGTTACGATTTAGGACGGGAGAAATTTATTGAAGAAACATGGAAGTGGAAAGAAGAATATGCAGGGCATATTCGTGAACAATGGGCAAAGATTGGTTTAGGTCTGGATTATTCACGCGAACGCTTCACACTTGATGAAGGGTTGTCAAAAGCAGTTCGTGAAGTGTTTGTCACGCTTTACAACAAAGGACTTATTTATCGTGGAGAGTATATCATTAACTGGGATCCACAAACAAAAACTGCACTTTCCGATATCGAGGTAATTTACAAAGATGTGCAAGGTGCTTTTTATCATATGAGCTACCCGCTTGCTGATGGTTCTGGTTCAATCGAAGTAGCAACAACTCGTCCAGAAACGATGCTTGGAGATACGGCTGTAGCTGTTCACCCTGAAGATGAACGCTATAAACATTTAATTGGTAAAAAAGTGATCTTACCAATTGTCGGACGTGAAATTCCGATTGTTGGTGATGATTATGTAGATATGGAATTTGGTTCAGGTGCTGTTAAAATAACACCTGCACATGACCCGAATGACTTTGAACTAGGAAATCGTCATAACCTTGAACGTATTCTTGTCATGAATGAAGATGGAACAATGAATCAAAATGCAGGGATTTATCATGGTTTGGATCGCTTTGAATGTAGAAAGAAAATTGTGAAGGATTTACAAGAACAAGGCGTACTATTTAAAATTGAAGAACACATGCACTCTGTAGGTCACAGTGAAAGAAGCGGTGCTGTTGTTGAACCATATCTATCAACACAATGGTTTGTTAAAATGCAACCACTAGCTGATGAAGCAATCAAGCTTCAAGAAGCAGATGAAAAAGTAAATTTTGTACCAGATCGATTTGAGAAAACATATTTACGTTGGATGGAAAACATCCGTGACTGGTGTATTTCCCGTCAACTTTGGTGGGGACATCGAATTCCAGCATGGTACCACAAAGAAACAGGAGAGGTATATGTAAACCAAGAACCACCAGAAGATATTGAAAATTGGACTCAAGACAATGATGTACTTGATACTTGGTTCAGTTCTGCATTATGGCCATTTTCAACAATGGGTTGGCCTGATACAGAATCAGTAGACTTTAAACGTTATTATCCTACAGATGCTCTTGTAACAGGCTATGATATTATCTTCTTCTGGGTATCTCGTATGATTTTCCAAGGTCTTGAATTCACAGGAAAACGCCCATTCAAGGATGTATTAATTCATGGACTTGTACGTGATGAGCAAGGACGAAAAATGAGTAAATCATTAGGTAACGGTGTTGACCCAATGGAAGTTATTGATCAGTACGGTGCTGATTCATTACGTTTCTTCCTATCAACAGGAAGCTCTCCTGGTCAAGATTTACGTTTCAGCTATGAAAAGGTGGAATCTACTTGGAATTTTGCAAACAAAATTTGGAATGCATCTCGCTTTGCCCTAATGAATATGGATGGTTTAACATTTGATGAAATTGACTTAACAGGTGAGAAATCTGTTGCGGATAAATGGATTTTAACTCGTTTAAATGAAACGATTGAAAATGTAACAAAGCTTGCTGATAAATATGAGTTTGGTGAAGTTGGGCGCTTACTTTATAACTTCATTTGGGATGATTTCTGTGATTGGTACATCGAAATGGCAAAGCTTCCATTATACGGGGAGGACGAAGCAGCGAAGAAAACAACTCGTTCTATCCTAGCTTATGTCCTAGATAACACAATGAGATTATTACATCCATTCATGCCATTTATTACAGAAGAAATCTGGCAGTCTCTACCACATGAAGGTGAATCAATTACAGTGTCAGCATGGCCAACAGTTAATGAACAATTAACAGATGATCAAGCGGCAAATGAGATGAAACTTTTAGTAGAAGTCATACGCGCTGTTCGCAACATTCGTTCTGAGGTGAATACACCAATGAGCAAGCAAATTCCAATGCAAATTAAAGCGAAAGATCAAGGTGTGTTAACTCAGCTAGAACATAACCGTGCTTATATCGAAAAATTCTGTAACACAAGTTCATTAAATATCGTAACAGACATTACGTCTAACGAAAAATCCATGACTGCCGTTGTAACTGGTGCAGAAATTATCCTGCCAATTGAAGGATTAATTAATATCGATGAAGAAATTAATCGACTTGAAAAAGAACGTGAAAAGCTTGATAAAGAAGTTGAGCGTGTTCAGAAGAAACTCGGAAACGAAGGTTTCTTAAAGAAAGCTCCTGAAAAGGTCATTGAGGAAGAGAGAGCAAAGGAAAAAGATTATCTAGAAAAACGGGAAATTGTTTTAGCTAGAATTCAAGAACTAAGAGGTTAAAGTGAGACTTCATGCAATGGGTTATTCATTCATTGCATGGTAGCGAAACTTATCGGATTTTTACGGACAGTTATCCCCCACCTTTGCTTCCTGCTTAACTAGCTCAGAGGTGTGGGTATTACTGTCCGTTACAAATTGGATAAAAGGTTGACTCGGGTGGTACTATGATTAGTTCTCCCGAGTTTTTACATGGATAAAAGGAGGGAATATTCTTGTTTACAAAATATAATGATGCAATAAATTGGATTCATGATCGATTAAAATTTGGAGTAAAGCCGGGTTTAAAAAGAATGGAGTGGCTTTTAGCTGAGCTAGATCATCCTGAAAAAAAAATCCCGACCATTCATGTAGCAGGAACAAATGGAAAAGGGTCAACGATTGCCTATATGCTCCATATGCTCATGGAAGCAGGTTACAACGTCGGAACCTTTACTTCACCTTACATAGAAACATTCAATGAGCGGATTAGTGTAAATAGTCTGCCTATATCGGACGATGAAATGCTGCGACTTGTAAATGAAGTAAAGCCATATGTTGAAAAAATTGAAGAAACAGATCTGGGGTCTCCAACTGAATTTGAAATTATTACAACCATGATGTTCTTGTACTTTGGTAAAATGAATAATCCTGATTTTCTATTACTTGAAACAGGTCTTGGTGGCCGGTTAGATTCTACCAACATTATTGATCCAATTTTATCTGTTATTACAAACATAGGGTATGACCACATGAATATACTTGGTGATACCATTAGTGAAATTGCTTGTGAGAAAGCAGGCATTATTAAATACAGAAGACCTATTTTTACAGCAGCTGAAAAAGAGGAAGCACTCGAGGTACTGATTCATACAGCAAAAGAGTTAGAAGCTCCTTACTACTCACTTGGATCGGACATCAAAATAAATAATCTTTCAACTTGGGAGAAAGGAGAAGAGTTTTCCGTTCAAACCCCAAACAACACATATGAAAATGTGAAGATTAAGATGAGAGGAAATCATCAAATCAAAAATGCAGCTCTTGCTATTTCTGCGATTGATTATTTATCGGAACAGGGAGTTGTCAAAATTTCCACTGATCAAATTATAGATGGGATAAAAAAATCAACTTGGAAGGGCCGTTTTGAGCTCATGAATGAAAATCCAGTTGTTATTGTTGATGGTGCTCACAATGATGAAGGAATCGAAAGCTTAATTGAAACAATTAATAGGCATTATTCACAAAAACGAATTCATATATTATTTAGCGCTTTAAGTGATAAGAACTACGGGAACATGATTAACCGACTCAGTTCTGTTGCGAACTCAATGCATTTTACGACCTTTGATTTCCCTAGGGCAGCTAAAGCCGAGGAGCTATACTTTGCATGTCAAATGAAAGAAAAAACCTACTCCGAGTTTTGGCAAAAGTTATTAGATGAGTTAATCATGTTATATAAAAATGAAAAGAACGATGTGATTATTATAACAGGTTCTCTCTATTTCATTTCAACCATACGAAATTACCTAGTTAGCAAGAAGTCTACTGAAAATAGTCAATAAATTTAGTATTGTATGACAAATGTGACAATAATTTGTTAAAATATACATATGTTGTAAAATGATGAGGAGGCGATTATAGAGTGGATAAGAAGGTTCAAGTATTCTTATGGACAAGTTGGGCTTTGTTCACCCCCTTACTTTTATGGATTTCTTATCAGCTGTCGCCTCCATTGATAGAAGGATTTGAAATCGACCTTATTTTATTCCTTTTGCTTATGTGTCTTGTTGCGGGCTGGCCAATTATTATCAATGATACACCCGTTTTTTATGTGCAATCTGTCTCTTTAGTTGTGTTTCTATATTTTGGTTTATTTATTGAAATCCTTTTTACACAGGTTGCCTTAATCGTTCTGTTAATGAAAGTGCGAATCTCATCCAAGGATCTTTATCGTCTGCCACTAAATTCATTGCTTTTCTTCATTATTTCATTAAGTGGTGCAATCGTTTATTATGCGATAGGTGGTTTACACGGTGAAAATCACTTCAGCGGCGGCTTCCTTTCAGCTTTGATTGTTTATGAATTAACAGTCTTTTTTGTTAATCAATTATTACTTAATACCATCCAAACTATTTTACACAAAAAGTCTTTTAACCTATTATCGAGAAGTTTTTTATGGGAATTTATTACGTCTTTAATTGTTTTTCCTATCGGTGTAGGTATGTACTTCGTTTATGTAGAAGTTGGAGCTGAAGCCATTCTCTATATCGGAATTCCTTTGCTGGCATTGTCGATTATTCTCACACTCTATTATAAAAGCAGACTTATTAATTACTATTTACAGCAAGCAAGTGAAATAGGTCATCAGCTTACTGAAAGATTAGAGAAAAATGAAGTTCTCAATATCTTTATGGACAAGCTAATTAATATGATTCCATTGAAAGCAGCATATATTGTTGATGTTTATGAAAAAGACAAACTTAAAATTATTAGAGAATATGAAGATGGAAAGATCAACAACGAGCCTGGCACAACAAAGACCCCTTATAAAGGAATTTCAGGTCATGTTTATGTTATGAGGGAAAGTTTTCTTTTTCATTCCAGAAAGCAATGGAAACATATAAAAGATTCGCAATTACCAAATTCGGTTGAAAGTGTTATTGCAGTTCCTGTCATGAGAAATTTAGATTTAGTAGGAATCGTTATCCTAGCAAGCAATAAGAAATCTGCATTCGATAGGGCGCAATTAATGATCATCGATTTATTGTCTACCTATTTGGGAATCGCGATAGAAAATGCAAGGCATTATGAAGAGACAAAGCGCCTAAGCGAACATTGTGCTTTAACAGGGTTAAATAATTTTCTTTTTTTAGAAAAAAAGCTTGAATCCGAGTTTGAAGCAATGGAAAAAGATCAAATGGGTTCACTATCCCTAATCTTACTGGATCTTGATCATTTTAAATCTGTAAATGATACATACGGTCATCAAGCGGGAAATGAAGTGCTCATAGAGCTTGCCGATCGACTATCTAAATTTGTAGGCCGCAAAGGATCGGTAGCAAGATATGGTGGTGAAGAGTTTGTAATTCTTCTGCCAAATTTCACGAAAAAAGAAACCATTCTGTTTGCTGAAGAAGTAAGAAAATTAATTGCAAACAAACCTTTTACTATCCATCATACTCTCCAGCAATCACGGCAGCCATCTATCCTATTTCTAACTGCCAGCTTAGGTGTAGCAACCGCTCCAGAAGATGCAGAGGATCCTATTTCTCTTATTCGTCATGCTGACAGAGCGATGTATTTGGGAGCAAAACAAGCGGGGAGGAATAAAGTTGCTGGATACATTGTATAAACACATATTCAAAATAGGCAATATTTCCTGCGCAATATTCGTCTTATTTTGTAGTCTCAATGTGAAATTTAGATGAATTTATTCATTTGTTTGATGAAATGGACTATTTTTCTTTTTATAGATTAGACGGGATTGTGTATAGTATCCTGTATAAAAAAGGGTGTTGTATCGTTTTTGATGATAGATAGATATGCTGCAATTCCATAGGTAATATTTTTGAAAAAGTAAACATAAGGTTACCATAATAATAGGATTAATCTTCTATTAAAGCTTCCGATCTTAATATATTAATCTTTCCAAAAGGAGCCACAAAAATGCCGGCAACTTTCATCCTCCATATCTACATCTTTATCTTAGGTGCAGTCCTAGGCTCCTTTTACAATGTCGTGGGCATGCGAATACCACTTAAAAAAAACATAACATACCCGGGTTCAGCATGCCCAATATGCAATCATAAGCTATCAGCGCTTGAATTAATTCCAATTCTATCCTACCTTACTCAAAATGGAAAATGCAGAAATTGTAAAACCGCCATTTCTCCTCTATATCCTTTAATAGAATTAATAACAGCGATTCTTTTTACGATTTCACCGCTTTTGGTGGGATGGTCAAAAGAATTGTTTCTTGCATGGTCACTTATTTCATTATGTATGATTGTCATTGTTTCAGATTTAAAATATATGATTATCCCTGATAAGGTGAATTTATTTTTTCTAATATTATTTTTAGGAGAAAGACTTTTTATCCCGACAGAACCTTGGTGGGACCCTTTTGCAGGATTAGTTTTGGGAACGATTGTTCCACTAATCATTATTTTAGTTAGTCGAGGTGGTATGGGAGGCGGGGATATGAAGCTATTAGCTGTTTTTGGTATCGCCCTAGGATGGAAGCTTGTTTTAATATGCTTCTTTTTAGCTACATTAATTGGGACAGCCGTTGGAATGATAGGGATTATGATCGGCTTAATCAAAAAAGGGAGACCATTTCCATTTGGGCCTTTCCTTGTGATAGGTGCTTTAATTGCTTATTTCTTTGGTCATGACCTGATACGGTTCTATTTTACAAATTTTTTCTATTGAGAGAGTTACTGCTTCAATTCTATTACTTACATGGTAGGAAAGTCGATGAGCAGAGGATTGTCAGAAAATGACGGAAAATATTAAGGACAAGACGACAAATGTCTTGTTCTTTTTTTTTATCCTTCTGTTAGCATAAGATCAATATGAATGCTCGTGCAATTAGAAGGGTGGTAGGCATATGGACAAGCAGACCTCGGATACAGTGAAAATTAAAATAAATGGAAAGGACCGTCCCTTAGAAGAAAAAAAGGAATCAACAAAACAATATCAAATATCCTCTTGGGAAGAAAAGCTTAAGGCGGAAAAGGAAATGGCTTCAGCCAAAAAGGAGGAAGATGATTTTCCGTGGTTGTTACCTGATGATGATCCTATCTTTGAGGAAGATCCTAAAGTTGTCATCCCCTCAAAGAAGAAGAAAGTACTATCAAATCAGAACGTGACACCATTTCAATATCCTAATAAAAAGAAGAGCAACCCCAGTATTGGTGCATTTCCTATAAAACAAATGGCAACGATTGTTTTGCTTGCTGTTGGATTAGGAGTAGGTTTTGGCTATATTGCTTTAAACTTTTTATCAAATGAAGACATGCCGGCTGCAACAACGCCAACAGATGTGGTAGGTACTGGTGACCAAGCTGCTAAAGATCCTTCTGAACAGAATCAAGAAAAGCCCCCAGCGAGCACAACAACTTCAACAGCATCGTTGCAGCTTTATGCTGTACAAGGTGGAATCTTTTCGTCAAAAGCAGGGGCAGATACTGTTGCGCAAGATATTAAGGATAAGGGCTTAGCCTCAACCGTTATTGAGACAGAAGGTTCCTTTATGGTATTAGCTGGATTAGGAAAGGAAAAAAATGAAACAAATGCGATGAATGAGCACTATAAGCAACAGCAATTTCAGGATTTTTGGGGCGGAAAGCAGCTTTCACTTACAATTTCGACAACAAAAACACCTGAAGAATGGGTAAGTTCGATTTCAACATTAGCAACATTGTCTGCTGCTGTTGCGAATAATCAAAGTGTTAGTTCTGATCAGATATCAGATATTGAAAATCAATTAACCGCAATACAAACGGGAAATGAAAATGAAAAAAAATTAATTGATAAACTTTTAGCTGCTACAGCAAATATTAAGGAAAACAAAGGCTGGGAAGCACAACAATCAATCTTAGATGTTGTTCAAGCCCTACAGGGAAGGTAATATACCCCCAAGCCCATTCTTACTTAAGAATGGAGGCTTGGGGGTTAATTTTTGGAATTGTGATTGAAAGAAATTCTCTTAAAATTTAATATTGAGAAATTGTCCAAAAAAACTTCCTTTGGTAAGATATAGAAGTATCTTCTAATCTGAAACGAAGAAAGGATGTTTTAAACAAATGAATTCAAGCCTCATTTTAGCTTCAGCTTCTCCCCGTAGAAAAGAACTTCTAGAGCTTCTTCAACTTCCTTTTGAAGTGATTGTTAGTGAGGTAGAGGAGGTTGTGGACGAGAATCTTCATCCAGCAGAAATGGTTCAATCATTGGCACAACAAAAAGCTGAAAGTGTAGCGAAAATGCACCAAAATGCATATGTACTAGGTTCTGATACACTTGTCGTGTTTCAAGGACAAATGCTAGGTAAACCGAAAAATGAAAAAGAAGCGATAGAAATGCTGTCAATGCTTTCGGGACAAACACATGAGGTATATACAGGTGTTTCAATCGTTCATAACGGAAATCATCATTCCTTTTGTGAAAAAACAAATGTTACATTTTATTCATTGACACAAAGGGAAATTGAAGAATATGTCAATACAAGAGAACCGATGGATAAAGCGGGTGCCTATGGCATTCAAGGGTTCGGAGCTCTCTTAGTAAAAGAAATTAAAGGTGATTATTATGCGGTAATGGGGTTGCCGATTGCAAGAACAAAAAGAGAGCTTATTCGTGCTGGATTAAAATGGTAGCTACTAATTTTCCATGTTTGAAGTGGCATAAAACAGTAGTATAGGAACATGATAGTACACATAGAAATATTTTTGAGCAGAAAGGGAACGAAGGAGGATAAATGGAGCAATCAACCTTTAAAATCCGGGATTTCCCGCAAGATGAACGACCAAGAGAACGGCTTTTAAATGAAGGAGCTGACAAGCTGTCTAACCAAGAATTATTGGCAATTTTGTTACGAACAGGTACCAAAAAGGAATCCGTGTTAGACTTGTCTCAAAAATTGTTAAAGCATTTTGAAGGATTGAGAATGTTAAAGGATGCATCTGTTGAGGAAATTACAACAATTTCTGGTATCGGAACAGCAAAAGCAGTTCAAATTTTATCCGCTCTTGAACTTGGGCGTCGTATGAACAGATTAACATTTGATGACCGCTTTGTTATTCGCTCCCCGCAGGATGGAGCGAATTATGTCATGGAAGAGATGCGTTTTCTAAGCCAGGAACATTTTGTCTGTTTATATTTAAACACAAAAAATCAAGTGCTCCATAAACAAACAGTATTTATTGGCAGCCTAAACGCATCTATTGTTCACCCGCGAGAGGTATACAAAGAAGCTTTAAAACGTTCTGCGGCTTCTATAATTTGTATACATAATCACCCTTCAGGTGATCCATCTCCAAGCAGAGAGGATATTGAAGTGACAAAACGCTTATCTGAGAGTGGAAAAGTGTTGGGGATAGAACTTTTGGACCATCTTATCATTGGTGAACAAAAATATGTTAGTTTGAAAGAAAAAGGATATATCTAATACTTTTTTTTTTGAGCAATTACGCTATAATAAGATTTATGAGTTTTTTAGGAAAGCACGAAAAGACTCTTTGTTTTAAGGAAGAATGATGAGGAAAGTTGTCATGTAGGTGAAATCGATATCTGTTCATTATGACACGCTAATCTACCTTACAAAGAAGAAAGTTGTATTCTATCAATTTTCCTAAAAATAATAAGCAAAAAGTACATTCGTTTCAGAAAGGAAGATACACCCTATGTTCGGTATTGGTACAAGAGACCTTGGGATAGATTTAGGGACTGCAAACACACTTGTGTTTGTAAAAGGAAAAGGAATTGTTGTTCGTGAGCCATCTGTAGTGGCATTACAAACAGACACAAAACAAATTGTTGCCGTTGGAAATGATGCAAAAAATATGATTGGACGTACTCCTGGTAATGTTGTTGCCCTTAGACCAATGAAAGATGGAGTCATCGCAGATTATGAAACAACTGCTACGATGATGAAGTATTACATTAAGCAGGCAACAAAGACAAAAGGTGTTTTCGCAAGAAAGCCTTATGTGATGGTTTGTGTTCCATCAGGAATTACAGCTGTAGAGGAAAGAGCTGTTATTGATGCAACTAGGCAGGCAGGTGCCCGTGATGCATATACAATTGAGGAGCCATTTGCAGCTGCAATTGGGGCGAATCTACCAGTATGGGAACCTACAGGAAGCATGGTAGTTGATATCGGTGGCGGTACAACTGAAGTGGCGATCATATCACTTGGTGGAATCGTAACAAGTCAATCGATTCGTGTCGCAGGCGATGAGATGGATGAGGCGATTACTACATATATTCGAAAAACATATAATTTAATGATTGGTGATCGTACAGCTGAAGCCATTAAAGTTGAAATAGGATCAGCTGGTTCACCTGATGGTGTAGAAAACATGGATATAAGAGGTCGCGATCTTTTAACTGGTTTACCAAAAACAATTGAAATTACTGCAGCAGAAATTGCTGAAGCTTTAAAAGATACAGTATACACAATCGTGGACACTGTCAAAAATACATTGGAAAAAACGCCACCGGAATTAGCGGCAGATATTATGGATCGTGGAATTGTTTTAACCGGCGGTGGGGCATTGCTTCGCAATCTTGATAAAGTTATTGGCGAGGAAACCAATATGCCGGTATTAATTGCGGAAGATCCGCTGGATTGTGTGGCAATTGGTACAGGAAAAGCATTGGAGCACATTCATTTATTTAAAAATAAAGCAAGAGACAGTCGTTAGGAAAATCGAAATCACAGTGAAACACCGGTAACGTATGCTAAAAGACAATAGTTTTTGAGGTTACCTCAAGATGCAACGACAAAAGCACGGTATGTGCAAGTGCAGGCATATGCGATAGGACGTCGCATCTTTGCCTGGCACTAGGGTTTAAGCAAGCAGGAATAGAAGGTAATAAGGACCTTCTATTCCTGCTTGCCTTTATGCTTGTCGTTGAATATCAAGCATCTTGCCATCATCTATCGGTGTGTTTTTAAATTGGAATAAGAGGGTGTTCATCATGCCACAATTTTTTCTAAACAAACGCCTAATCTTGTTACTGGTAAGTGTTATTGTGTTAGTGTCATTAATTGGTTTTTCGTTAAAGGACGATCGACAGCTGTCATGGCCTGAGCAATTCTTGCAAGATACGGTAAGTGTTTTTCAGTCTATTTTTCATAAACCTGCTACTTATGTGTCAAATGTTTTTGGAAATATAAAAGATCTAAAAAATACATACGAAGAAAATGAGCTGTTAAAAAGTAGACTCGATGAGTATATGCAGCTTGAGGCAGATCTTCAAGAATATAAAGTTGAAAATGAAAAATTGAAAACAGAGCTAGGAAAAGTCGCAGATTTACGACAATATAATCCTATTTATTCAGCTGTTATAGGGCGAAATCCTGATAGATGGTACGACTATATTTCAATTGATAAAGGTGAACAAGACGGTGTTGAGCCAAATATGGCTGTTGTAACAGCGGAAGGGCTAATTGGGAAAGTAAAATCAACTTCACAATTTTCTTCCACCGTACAATTGTTAAGTGCTTCAGATTTGAAAAATAGAATATCAGCAGAAATTCTGCCTGTTGAATCAAAGAAAACTGAAGATGAAAATGATACAAATGAGGATAAAACCGAAAATAACGATAAGGTAACAGGATTAATTGAAGGCTATGACGAGGAAAAAGGCGCTCTTTTACTACGTCGAATAGAGTCTGATATTAAGCTTGTAGAAGGTCAGAAGGTCTTAACCTCTGGCAAAGGCGGAGTTTTTCCAGATGGGATTCTTATCGGAGAAATCATGGAAGTTGAGCCTGATTCTTATGGGTTAGAACAAATGGCCTATATCAAACCTTCCGCTAATTTTTATGATATTGATCGAGTTTGGGTTGCAGATCGGGTTGCTCCCTCAGAAGATCCTGTTGAAGCATTAGCTGAGGAAGAGGAGGAATAATTTTGAGACGATTTATTCTTCCCTTTCTTGTCCTTTTTGCATTTATTAGTGAAAGTTCCTTCGCACATCTTGTGCATTTTCCTTTTTTAGGAGAAGATTATTTATATATACCTAGATTTGTGTTGATTTTTGTTATTTTTATCACGGTTTATTTAAACAGAACACAAGGAATGCTATTTGGTTTAATTTTCGGTCTTTTGCAGGATGTTGTGTACGTAGAAGTGATTGGAATCTATCTTTTTGCTTATGGATTTTTAGCATATCTGATTTCAAAGGCCATGAAGGTTCTTCATGGACAAATTTATATCGTGATCTTTCTTTCCACTCTTGCAGTCGCAGTTTTGGAGTTCTACGTCTATGGGATCAATTATGTAATTGGTACGACAAAAATGTCGCTCTATCAATTTACAACACAAAGACTACTAACAACTCTTGGGTTAAATTTGGTCGTTGCGTTGCTATTTATTTTCCCTCTTAAGTCCTTTTTAACTAAATTAAAAATAGCTGAATCTGAAGATTAATGATTCAAAACACTTTTGACTATGTTATGGCTTATTTTTAACGACATGGCAATAAGCCAAGTTTTTCTAAAAAAATGATCACATTATTATCACGCAAAAAAAAAGGAATTCGGGCTGTTCTGTCGAATAGTAAAATCGTTGAGGTGAACGTCATGAAGGTCCAAAAACAACAATATGTTACGATCAAAGGCACGAAAGATGGCTTAACGTTGCATCTCGATGATTCATGTTCTTTTGACCAATTGCTTCAAGAATTAGAGGAGATGCTATCTTTAAAACAGTATGTTCAACAGGCTGGCCCTGTTATTGGAGTAAATGTTAAGGTTGGAAACCGTTTAATTAATACGAATCAGCGAGAAAAACTAGAATCAGTTATAAAACAAAAGCGGAATCTTTTAGTTGAATCAATTGAAAGCAATGTAATTACGAAGGACGAGGCATTAAGGTTAAAAAAAGAGACTGAAATAGTGTCAGTTACAAAAATTGTTCGTTCTGGACAAATATTAAAAATTAAGGGAGATTTATTGCTCATTGGTGATGTGAATCCTGGTGGAGCGGTCATTGCTTCTGGAAATATTTTTATTTTAGGTGCTTTAAAAGGGATTGCTCATGCGGGTTGTGATGGAAATAGCCAAGCAGTTATTGTTGCTTCTCTTATGAAGCCATCACAACTACGAATTGGTGACATCATTAATCGAGCTCCAGATCATATCCCTAATGAGGGTTCTGAGATGGAATGTGCTTATCTTAATGAAGGTGAAGAAATGGTAATTGAGAGATTACAGCAACTTACTCATCTACGACCAAATTTAACAAGGTTTGAAGGAGGAATCTAACAATGGGTGAAGCAATTGTCGTTACCTCAGGGAAAGGTGGCGTTGGTAAAACAACGACATCAGCTAATATTGGGACAGCTTTAGCTATATTGGGCAAACGAGTTTGTCTAGTAGATACAGACATCGGTCTTCGAAACCTGGATGTCGTAATGGGACTTGAGAATCGTATTATCTATGATTTGGTTGATGTAGTAGAAGGGCGTTGTAAAATGCATCAAGCTCTAGTTAAAGATAAACGATTTGAAGATCTGTTATATTTATTGCCAGCTGCACAAACAAGTGATAAAACAGCTGTTAAGCCAGAACAAATGAAAAAATTAGTGAATGAATTGAAACAAGATTACGATTATATTGTGATCGATTGTCCGGCTGGAATTGAGCAGGGATATAAAAATGCAGTAGCTGGGGCAGACAAGGCAATTGTAGTGACTACACCTGAAATATCGGCTGTTCGTGATGCAGACCGCATTATTGGCCTGTTAGAACAGGAAGAAATTGAGCCGCCAAAGTTAGTTATTAATCGTATCCGCAATCATCTTGTGAAAAATGGGGACATGCTGGATGTAGATGAAATCGTCACTCATTTATCAATCGATCTTATTGGAATTGTAGCTGATGATGATGATGTGATAAAAGCTTCAAACAATGGGGAACCTATTGCGATGGATCCAAACAATCGTGCAGCAATTGCTTACCGTAATATTGCACGACGTATTTTAGGTGAATCCGTTCCTTTACAATCTTTAGATGAACCAAATAAAGGGATGCTTGTAAAGCTTAAGAGATTCTTCGGTGTGCGTGTTTAAATCATCATTCATAGATAAATAGATCAAAAGACTAGCTTTCGATATCTTCCCACAAGTGAGTGGAAAGATGGAACACTGGTCTTTTTCTTTTTTTATCTTCTTTTCTTCTTTAGGTCCTATATCAGCGGCTAACTTTCCATTGGAGCTCCTTTAAAAATGTTCATAATCTATAAGGACAAGGCATACACTTGTACAAACTTGCTAAAAGGATGGATGGGGATGAGTCATCGAGCGGATGAAGTAAGAAAGAGAATTGCAAAAAGAAAGCGAGACCGAGGTTTACTAGGAAGTAATAGCCAAGACATGTCACAAAGAACATCGCTATTTATGAGTGATGAGGAGCGATATGGTGGCGTATATTCACCACCTACTTATGAAGGTGGACCAGGAAAAAATAATGATGCCCACCCGCTTTTCCGTGTTGAAGTCTTTATATTCAAAATTTTATTTTCAGCGGTTTTAGTATTATTAACAGCTATCGTTTTTAAAAATGGATCTCCAATGTTTGACAAAGTGAAATCAGCTGTACATTACTCACTTGAAGAAGAATTTCAGTTTGCCACTGTTTCAAAATGGTATCGTGATCAGTTTGGTGAACCATTAGCTTTGTTTGACACTGGTACATCTGGCAGTGAAAAATCAGAAAATGAAAAAACAGAGTTAGCAGAGCTTGCAACTCCTGCATCGGGGAAGGTGTTAGAATCGTTTAAAGATAATGGCCAAGGTATTATGGTTGAAACAAATCGAACTTCTGTTGAAGCAATGAACGAGGGAATCATCATCGAAGCAGGTGAAAAAGAAGAAACGGGGCTTACGATTGTTCTTCAACATGCTGATGGGACAAAATCCTGGTATGGAAACTTAGATAAAATCGATGTTCCGCTATATGATTTTGTAGAAAAGGGAACAGAGTTAGGAAAAATTAAGCTTTCTGATAATCAAAAGGGAACTTACTATTTCGCAATCAAAAAGGGTGACTCCTTTATTGACCCAATTCAGGTGATACAATTTGAATAGATACCTCTCACTTTTTCAAAAAATTCATATACATCCTTTGTTATGGGTCATGATTGGAATAAGTGTCATTACAGCTAACTTTAAACCACTGTTTTTTTTAATGATCATTATTTTTGTACATGAAATGGGCCATGCAACACTTGCTCATTTTTTTTCTTGGAGGTTAAAGTCCATTATGCTTCTCCCATTTGGCGGGGTTGCTGAGGTTGATGAACATGGGAATCGATCGTTAAGGGAAGAATGTATAGTTGTTCTAGCAGGACCAATTCAGCATCTATGGCTTCAGGGAGCAGCGTTTCTCCTTTATGCGACAGGGTTTATGAATGTAGGTGACTATCAACTTTTCACTTTTTATAACGTATCGATTCTTTTGTTTAATTTATTACCCGTGTGGCCATTAGACGGTGGTAAGCTATTATTTATTATATTTTCGAAATATTGGTCATATCAAAAAGCTCATTCCTATATGATGCTGGCGTCTATTATCTTTTTAATTTTTTATGTAGCAGCTATTCTCATATTGTCCCCTACACATTTGAATATGTGGATTATTACAACCTTTCTCATATATAGTCTATATCATGAACATAAAAACAGAATGTATAGCTGTCTGCGATTTTTAATGGAAAGATATTATGGAAAGCAAACCCAAATAAATCGGATCAAACCGATTGTTGTAGATGAATCTGAGTTGGTTTATCATGTACTTCTGCAATTTCAACGGGGCTGTAAGCATTTAATTGTTGTTGAGCGGAACGGAACAAAGGTGTCAGAGATGGATGAGAATGAATTATTACATGCATTTTTTGCTAATAAATTAACAGACTCTAAAATAGGAGACCTTGTGTATGTCTATTAAATTAGATAAGATGCTAGAATAAGGAAGCTTAAGCAATATACTTAGAAACCCATAGAAAGAGAGTTAAATCAAACGTGCGTAAAATCATTATAAATGAAAAAGGAAGAGAAACTCGGTGTGCAATTTTTGAAGAAGATCATTTAGTTGAAATTCACCAATCTAATTCCTCTGATAATGAAATTGTTGGAAATATATATATTGGTCGAGTTAAAAAGGTACTCCCCGGTATGCAGGCGGCATTTGTTGATATTGGGCTATCACAAAATGGATACCTTCATCGAAATGATCTATTAAGTTTTCAACAATCAAAACAAACTGAGGCAAAACAATCGATTTCTCATTATGTGAAAGAAGGAGAAAAAATTCTCGTTCAAGTTGTAAAAGTAGGGACGGAACAAAAGGGACCAAAGCTGACCATGAATCTTGAATTTGGTGGTCATTTACTTGTCTATATGCCTTATGGAAATTATATGGCGGTTTCAAAGAAAGTTCAGGATGAGAGGGAAAGAAGCCGCCTTTTAGACATAGCTCAATCATTATGTCAGAATCAAGAAGGGCTGGTCTTCCGTACAGCCTCAATGGAGCGTTCAAAGGAAGAGCTGGAAAAAGAGTATAACCACTTAAAGCAGAAATTTTTAAAGGTGATAAACCAAACAAGTGATAAGCCGGGTAGTTTGGTTGAATCTAAAAGCTTTATAGACAGGATTTTGTCTGAGCTCGTGATAAAAGAAGAAGATTTATTGATAAGTGACCAAATCGAGCGTGTTCAGCAGCTGAAGCAGCTTTTTCCTCATACATCTATTCAATATCATGATCTAAGAGAAGGAATCTTTTCCACATTTAAAATAGAGCAAGAAATTGAAAAATTACTTAAGCCATTAGTATGGTTAAAAAACGGGGCATACATAATAATTGAGCAAACAGAAGCAATGACAATTATTGACGTCAATACTGGAAAATTTTCCGGGAAATTATCGATGCGTGACACTGTTCTTAAAACGAATGAGCTTGCTGCAATAGAAATTGCAAAACAAATTCGATTAAGAAATCTTAGTGGAATGATATTAATTGATTTTATTGATATGAAGCATAAACAAGATCAAATGAAGGTTCTAGAGACAATGAAATCGGTGATGAAAAAGGATCGGGTTCAGCATAAGGTAATTGGTTTTACAGAATTGAATATTTTACAAATAACAAGAAAGAAAACTCGTAAGCCATTAGAGAGTACTTTGACACAACTTTGTACAACGTGTCGCGGCTTAGGTAGAATAGTCTCAGCGGAGTCAGTTGCATATAAATTGGAGCGGGAACTATGGGAATATCAATTTATGGATGAGGATGCTATGTGGATTGAAGCAACTAGGGAAGTAATTGACCTGGTAAAGGGGAAAAATGAAACACATCTAAATAAGCTTGAAGATGTATTAAAATATAAAATTATATTTACAGAGCTTGACTCGCATGTTCCAACCTATTCGATTAAACAAATGGGTGATGGACGAGCAATTATGGAAAAAATATCATCATATAGTCCATAAGGTCATGTGAAAAAATTAGTTGCATAATCTATAAGGATTTGATAATATGTAACATGTTATGACTTGTAGCGCACCCGTGCTACAACCGCTCAGATCAAGGTATTAAAGTAATGCTTAGCATTCACCTGATTTTGGCGAGTCTTAGTTTATAGGAGGTGCAAGAATGTACGCAATTATCGAAACTGGTGGAAAACAAATCAAGGTTGAAGAAGGTCAAGTAATCTATGTTGAAAAACTAGGTGCTGATCAAGGTGAAACGGTAACGTTTGACAAAGTTTTATTTGTAGGTGGAGACAACGTTCAAGTTGGTAGCCCAACTGTGAGCGGTGCGACTGTTACAGCAAAAGTTGAAAAACAAGGTCGTCAAAAGAAAATCACTGTTTTCAAATATAAAGCTAAGAAAAACTACCGTAAAAAACAAGGTCACCGTCAGCCATACACAAAAGTTGTGATTGAAAAAATCAACGCGTAAGGCGATTTGAAATGATAAATGCAAATATTTATCGTTCAAATAAGGGACTTATCACATCGTTCACACTCTCTGGACATGCTGAATTCGATGAATATGGCAAGGATATTGTTTGTGCTGGAGCTTCTGCTGTTACCTTTGGTGCTGTGAATGCAGTACTATCACTTACGAATATTGAACCACAAATTGATCAAGGCGGGGATGGTGGATTTTTACAAGTAAAACTTCCATCAAATCTCGACCAGTCAACGAGTGATAAAGTTCAATTATTGTTAGAAGGTATGGTTGTCTCTCTCCAAACAATTGAAAGAGAATATGGACAATATATTTCGGTATCAGATGAATAAAGCAGGAGGTGAAACTTCATGTTAAGATTAGATCTTCAGTTCTTCGCATCTAAGAAAGGGGTAGGTTCGACTAAAAACGGTCGTGACTCTATCGCAAAACGTCTTGGTGCTAAGCGTGCAGATGGTCAATTTGTTTCTGGTGGTTCAATTCTTTACCGTCAACGTGGTACAAAGATTTACCCAGGTGAAAACGTTGGCCGTGGCGGTGATGATACGCTATATGCTAAAGTTGATGGTGTTGTTAAGTTCGAGCGTTTCGGACGTGACCGCAAAAAAGTTAGCGTATATCCAGTAGCTCAAGAAGCATAAAGCTTACTTAAAACTCTAGCCTGGTATCAGGTTAGAGTTTTTTTAAGGCTTCTTAACACTTTGAAACTAACTCCTATAAAGGAATAAATGGATAATGTTAGATAGACAAACAGATTTTACATTTACAACATTCTACTTAACGCTTCTATTTCTAATCTTCTATTAACTCCAGCTTAAATCAAATGATACATAAGACTGATTCAAACAAATTTAAACCATTAATCCATCATATTTTTGGCTCACATCAAATAATTGTTGTTTTTATATAGGAACTTTGACCAAATACTGTTTAGAGTGATTGGAACAGAACTTAACCATTCCAATACTTATTACATAACAATAAATTTTCGAAAACACCTATTTTAAAAAGACAATATTTAAATGAATCAAATTAGAAAATTTTCTTATTTTCTAAAACAATGTTTGTTATAATTTTTAATACAGCCTTAAATCGGTAATAAACTCCTTTATGAAAATAACCTAGTAGGAGAAATTGTATGAAAAATAAACAAAATGAGATAGATATTGTTAATATTTTAAGTCATTCACGGCATGATTGGATGAACAAGCTGCAATTAATTAAAGGAAATCTTTCATTACAAAGATACGATCGTGTACAAGAGATTGTGGAAGAAATTGTTATTGAAGCACAACAAGAGTCAAAACTGTGTAATTTAAATATACCGCTTTTCGCAAGTTACCTAATGACCTTCAATTGGAGTAACCGTCGTTTTTTATTAGAATATGAGGTATTAGGAGATACAAGAAATATTGCACAATATGATGAACCCATCACTCAATGGAGTAAAAAGTTTTTGGATATACTAGATAATGTTGCTGATCAAACTGGAGAAAATCGCGTCTGTATTACAATACATACCGGGCATACATCAGAAGAAACTGTGCGTTTCTTTTTTGATTTCGAAGGAATAATAAATGATATAGAACAAATAGCAAATTGGCGTCAAGAAATAGACCATAGTCCAATTTGTATTGAAGAATTTGATATTCAGGCATATCAAGTAACTGCAGCAATTTCAGTAGATGAAACGAGAATCTACGATGAAGAAGAAAGCGAAGGATTATGAAGGAAACTTCTTTAAGGTGTATGAAAGTATAAAATCTGTACTTAGTTTTGTTGTTCAGCTCCAGCGCCTAGCCCCTCGTGGTCATAAGTCAATTTGAAATTGAAGGCAAAGAACGACTTCTATTTCAAATAGACTTATGCTTGTCGGGGCTGATCAAGGCGTTTACGCATTTTTTAAGATAGGTATATAGAACGGAGGAAGACAGATGTTTGTCGATCAGGTCAAGGTTTATGTAAAAGGTGGCGACGGTGGAAACGGAATGGTTGCGTTCCGTCGTGAAAAATATGTCCCAAAAGGCGGACCTGCTGGAGGTGACGGTGGTAATGGCGCAGATGTAGTGTTTGAAGTAGAGGAAGGATTACGAACATTAATGGACTTCCGCTACAAGCGACACTTTAAAGCACCACGCGGTGAGCACGGGATGTCCAAAAATCAGCACGGTAAAAATTCTCCACCGATGATTGTAAAGGTTCCACCAGGGACAGTTGTGACAGATGAAGAAACAGGGCAAATTATCGCTGATTTAACAGAGCATGGTCAGCAAGCTGTTATTGCTAAAGGTGGACGTGGTGGTCGTGGAAATACGCGTTTTGCAACCCCGGCAAATCCAGCTCCAGAGCTTTCAGAAAATGGTGAGCCTGGTGTAGAACGAAATGTTATTTTAGAATTAAAAGTCCTTGCAGATGTAGGATTAGTTGGGTTTCCAAGCGTAGGGAAATCCACCTTGTTATCAGTTGTATCCTCTGCAAAGCCGAAAATTGCAGAATATCATTTTACAACCCTTGTCCCTAATCTGGGAATGGTCGAAACTGAAGATGGTCGAAGCTTTGTAATGGCCGATTTACCAGGCTTAATTGAAGGAGCACATCAGGGTGTTGGATTAGGTCATCAATTTTTAAGACATATTGAGCGTACCCGTGTCATCGTCCACGTTATCGATATGTCCGGTTTAGAGGGAAGAGATCCCTATGAAGATTATTTAACCATAAATGCAGAGCTTAAAGAATATAATTTGCGTTTAACAGAGAGACCGCAAATCATTGTTGCAAATAAAATGGACATGCCGGATGCTGAGGAAAACCTTGATGAATTTAAGAAAAAGATTGAAGATGATGTTCAGATTTTTCCAATATCTGCTATTACAAGAGAAGGTGTTCGGGAACTATTATATGCTGTAGCAGATGCAATTGAACAAACTCCAGAGTTTCCGCTTTATGAAGAAGAAGCTACTGAAAACCGTGTTGTGTACGAATTTAAGAAAGAAGAACCGAATTTTGCTATTACACGTGATAGTGAAGGAGCCTATGTACTGACAGGTGAGAAAATTGAAAAGTTATTTAAAATGACAGATTTCTCACGTGAAGAATCAGTTAGAAGGTTTGCTAGACAGCTTCGTGGCTTAGGGGTGGATGAAGCATTAAGAGCACGTGGTGCAGAGGATGGAGATATTGTAAAATTATTGGATTATGAATTTGAGTTTGTTGAATAACATAGGTATGAAAAAGAGAGGGCTGAACGGCTCTCTTTTTATGTATATAACAAAAAATACGTTTTTTTGAACGAATCTTACGTTTTTCTTAGGAAAAGTGAAGAAATTTAGCCAATATTGTGATAAATTATCTACATTGAGAAAAATATGGGAGGGAAATCATGAAGGATGATACCTTTTATTTAGTGAGAGAAGATATACTTCCTGAAGCGATGAAAAAAACGCTTGAAGTAAAGAAATTAATTGAAAGAGGCAAGGTTGACTCAGTGGCAGAAGCGGTTCAGCGAGTAGATATGAGTCGCAGTGCTTTTTATAAATATCGTGATGCTGTCTTCCCTTTCCATACAATGGTAAAGGAAAAATTAATCACCCTTTTCTTTCATTTAGAAGATCGGAGCGGTACACTCTCACAATTATTGTCAGTCGTTGCAAATGCGGGCTGTAATGTCTTGACGATCCATCAGACAATACCTATACAAGGTCGAGCTAATGTAACATTATCTTTAAATACGAACGGAATGAATGAAGATATTAATCACTTGATGGCGAAATTAAGACGTTTAGAGTTTGTTGAAAAGGTAGAGATTTTAGGTCAGGGAGCATAAGGAGTTGAAGGTAGTTGACAATTAAAGTAGGATTTTTAGGCCCACGAGCAACATTTACACACTTAGCTGTACAATCATACTTCGGTGAGGAAATCGAGCAAATAGCTTATTCAACCATTCCTCAATGCATCGATGCAGTTGCAGATGGAGAAATTGATTATGCTGTAGTGCCGACTGAAAATGCACTCGAAGGTTCTGTTAATTTAACAATTGATTATTTAATCCATGAACAACCATTATATATTGTAGGAGAGATTGTATCACCAATTGAACAACATTTTATGGTTCACCCAGCTAATAAAGAGGAATGGAGAAAGATTACTCATGTTTACTCTCATTCTCATGCAATAGCTCAATGTCATAAATTTTTGCATAAAAACTTTAAGGGGATTACATATGAGTATGCAACTTCCACTGGGGCTGCTGCTCAATACGTTAAAAATCACCCTGAAGATTTAGTAGCTGCCATTGCGAATAAGCTTGCTGCTAAAGAGTATGGATTAGAGGTCGTTCAAGAAAATATTCATGATTATCATTATAATCATACTCGGTTTGCTATTGTACATCCAACAGTGGATGGCAAATATCCAAGTACAAAGTTAAAGGCAGATAAAGAGAAAACAACACTCATGGTGACATTACCATCTGATCAATCTGGTGCCCTTCATCAAGTGTTATCGGCTTTTACTTGGAGAAAGCTAAATCTTTCAAAAATTGAGTCAAGACCAATGAAAACAGGTTTAGGGAATTATTTCTTTATTATAGATATTGATATGAAAGTAGATGAGGTTCTGATACCTGGAGCAATTGCTGAATTAGAGGCGTTAGGTTGCGGAGTAAAGCTATTAGGTACGTACGAGGCTTTTTTTATTCGACAAGAAATTGAAGAAGGTGTTTAAGCAACTTTTAATATGAAAAAGGGCAGCAAAGTACGTTGAGCGTACATTTTGCTGTCCTTTACCATTAGCATATGATTAACTGTCTTCTTTTACTAAATATCCAGCTCGATCTAATTCCTGGCAAGCACGGTCAAGCTTTTCAATCGAATCTGCTTGCAATGTATGCAAATGCAAACCTTCTGTTAACTGCGAGAGATAGGAGGCTTTATTCTGGTTTATCTTCTTCATAAATTCTTCGACTTCCTTACGGTTTCCAACTCTGATTGAGGCAGTTAGATCTCCGTACACAGGATGCTCAACTATTACATCCTTTATAAAAACTCCATGATCGACTATGATTGTTAATTCATCTTTTGTTTGTGAGGGAGAATGTTTAACAGCAACAATTCTCTCCTCCATTTGTTGGTTTTGTTGATTTTTTTCTAAATACACATACCCTTGGCTTGTTGCGATGATAGGGTGATTTTTTGCTTTTAGCAGCGAAATATCTTGAACAATGACCTGTCTACTAACATTTGCGAATGCCGCAAGCTCTCCACCTGTAATCGGTTGGTCCGCTTTTATTAATTTGTCTAATAACAGACTTCTTCTTTCTTCTCCTAGTAACTTTTCAGAATTCATCTTATTCTTTCCTTTCATCTTCGAAAGTTCTCAACAACTTTAATCATTACTTTACTCAATTCCTCAACTTGTGTAGAGGTTGTCTCTTTTCCTAAAGAAATTCTACCATATTGTTTTGCTTGTTGTTCATTATAACCTAATGCTAATAATGAGCGTGAAGGTGCCTGCATGCCAACTTGGCAGGCACTCCCTGTCGAAATAGCAAAACCAAAACGATTGCATTCTAACATCATATACTGACCCTCAATTCCTTTAAAAAACAAGGGCAGGATATTAGGAAGAGTATGAGGGAAATCGGCATTTATCAAGATAATTTTATTACGACAAGGTTCAAGTAATTGAATAAGCTCACTTTTTAATTGCACAAAGTGATCGTACAGTTGCTTCTGCTCTTTCGCAATATCGTTTGCAGCTGTTGCAAAGGCGGCTATAGCCGGGACATCAAGTGTACCAGGTCGGAAGCCTGATTCATGAGTAGTTCCCGGGATAATTGGCTGCCAATGAACAGAAGGGTTAATATATGCTGCACCCACACCTTTAGGGCCATAAATTTTATGGCTTGAGATACTTATAGCATCAATGTTTTTTACATCAATAGGAATCTTGCCGAAAGTTTGAACACAATCACTGTGAAAAACCACGTTTTTTTCTCTTAAAAATAAACCAAAGTCTTCAATTGGATTAAGTGTACCAATCTCGGAATTTCCATGCTGAATTGAAACCAGGGCTGTCTCTTTTTTTAACTCACGTTGAATTTGTTCTAGGCTAATGATGCCCTGATGATTTGGACGTAAATACGATATATGATAACCCTTAGATTCAAGGCTATTAAAAAATGTATGAAGAGAAGAGTGTTCATGAGCAGATGTAATAATATGTTTTCTATGCTGTATTCCATTTAATAAAGATTGAACAGCGATGATATTTGCTTCACTGCCGCCGCTAGTAAAATAGATTCCTTTTTCATGGCCATTGACAATTTTTGCTATGATTTTTCTTGAGGCAGAAAGTGTTTTTGCTGAAATTTCTCCTATATCGTGTAAGCTACTGCTATTGCCAAAAGCATTTCTTGCGGCTTTAACATATACATTAAGTGCATTGTCACTCATCGGTGTTGTTGCAGCGTAATCGAAATAAATCAATATTTTCACTCCTAGTATTCTCTTAATCTTATAGATCATCAATAAAAACTCTTGTCATTATTTTAAATTTATGTAAATATAGGTGTCAAGACAGGTGTAAATTACAGGAGGGTGTTATGCCTCAAACAGATGTTATTATTATCGGTAGTGGACTTGCAGCACTATCTGTTGCATACCATCTACGTCATAAACATGTAAAAATAATGACAAAATCTTCGTGGTCAGAAAGTAATTCAATGCTCGCTCAGGGTGGTATAGCAGCAGCGGTCGCTCAAAGTGATTCATGGAAAAAACATTTTGAGGATACCATGGCTGCCGGTTGTTATCACAATAACGCTAGAAATGTAGAATATCTCGTTAAAGAAGGACCTAAAGAATTAAATGAATGGATTCAAAGAGGAGTCCAGTTTGACTGTGACACAAATGGTGAATTGTTACTCGGAAAAGAAGGTGCTCACAGCCATAATCGGATTATTCATGCAGGTGGGGATTCAACGGGTAAAGAGCTTACGAGTTTTCTGTTTCAACAGTCAAAGCCTTTTGTTCAAATTGTTGAAAATGAAATAGCATTAGATTTAATCATTGAACAAAATGTTTGCAAAGGTGTATACACGAGAAATATTCAAGGTGAGATAAATTCGTATTTCGCCAGTAACATTATTATAGCCAGTGGTGGCTGTGGAGCTGTTTATGGTCAAACATCAAACGCAGATGTTATTACAGGAGATGGGATCGCGATGGCATTCCGAGCCGGTGCTGAGTTAGCAGATATGGAGTTTGTTCAATTTCATCCAACAATGCTTCACATAAATGGAAAGTGTATGGGATTAATTTCTGAAGCAGTAAGAGGTGAAGGGGCAATTTTAGTTACCCAAAATGGGGAACCCTTTATGCATAAAATCCATCATCAAGCAGATCTTGCCCCAAGAGATATTGTCTCTCGAGCTATATTTTATGAAATGCAAAAAGGAAACCATGTGTTTCTCGATATTACAAGGATTAAAAATTTCTCATCTAGATTTCCTACCATTTCAACTATGTGCAGGAGGTACGGTATTGATGTAGCAAGTGATAGAATACCTGTTGCACCAGGCATGCATTTTTTAATGGGTGGTATTAAAACAAATGAGAATGGTGAGACAAATATCCAAAACTTATATGCCGTAGGTGAGGCTGCGTGTACAGGTGTTCATGGAGCTAATCGATTAGCAAGTAACTCACTTTTAGAAGGGCTCGTCTTTGGGAGAAGGATAGCAAACTATATCAACTCTAAACTGCCTGTATTCACACAGCAAGGAGAAACAAAGCATCTCACGAAACAAATGGAAGAAAAATCAAAACCGTATTTACCAACAAAAAAGCAAATACAAGAAATTATGACAACTTTTGTTGGGATTCAACGGAAAAGAACAGAATTACTATATGCGATCAATTGGTTTGAAAAGTATCGGGATCAGATTTCTTTTCAAAACATTAATGTGAATGATTTCACAAATCATGAGATAGAAGTTGTCAATATGTTAACAATAGGGTGGGTTATTGCAACATCTGCCCTAAAAAGAACAGAGAGTAGAGGCGGCCACTATCGAATCGATTATCCGCAACGAAATGACTTTAAATGGAAGACAAAACAAGTAATCGTAACAAAATCCGAAATGTTTGTGGGGGTTTAAGATGCATACGATCAAATTAAAGAAAAAGCTAGAAGAATTTTTTTTAGAAGATCTCGGCGAAATTGATATCTCTAGTCAAACGATTTTTGGCAAAGAAGCAAGGGGTGAAGCCGTCATATTAGCAAAAGAAGAGGGGATTTTTGCTGGAACAGATATCATAAAGACGGGCTATTCACTGTTTCAATCTGATCTCCACTTAAAGATAAAAAAACAAGATGGAGATCCTGTGAAAAAAGGGGATATCATTGCTGAAATTAACGGTCCTGTTTCTATTATTTTAAGCGGGGAACGTGTAATATTAAACGTAATTCAGCGAATGAGCGGAATTGCTACTTTAACGAATAAAGCAGTTCAACTTCTTAATTCAAGCCATACAAGAATTTGTGATACACGAAAAACGTCTCCAGGCTTTAGAATGTTTGAAAAATATGCCGTTCGATGTGGTGGAGGCTTTAATCATCGATTTGGACTTTATGATGGCGTCATGATTAAGGATAACCACATTGCTTTTGCCGGATCGATTTCAAAGGCAGTAAAAAAAGTGAGAAATCAAACAGGGCATATGGTGAAGATTGAAGTGGAAATTGAAACAGAAGAACAACTACTTGAGGCAATTGAATCAAAAGCAGATGTGATTATGTTTGATAATCGTTCACCTGAGGAAGTGGCAAGATTCGTCGAGATGACACCGAAATCAATTATAACTGAAGCGTCAGGAGGCATTGGAATGCATAACCTTGCTGACTATAGAGAAACGAATGTTGACTATATTTCATTAGGAATGCTGACCCACTCGTATCAATCATTGAATATTAGCATGAATGTTGAATAGGGGGAATTAACAATGGAATTACTAGATATTCTGGAACATGAAAAAAGAGAAATGATGCCTGAATCTTATAAAAATTTATCAATAGAGGAAATGGAGCAGCGTGTTCGAGATATAAAACATAAATTTGGGTCTAAACTATATATTCCTGGACATCACTATCAAAAGGATGAGGTTGTCCAATTTTCAGATGTAACAGGGGATTCATTACAGTTAGCTCAAGCAGCTGCATTAAACAAAGAAGCTGAGTATATCGTATTTTGCGGTGTACACTTTATGGCTGAAACTGCGGATATGCTAACATCAGAAAGCCAAAAAGTAATTTTACCGGATATGAGAGCGGGTTGTTCAATGGCGGACATGGCTGATATCGAGCAAACGGATCGTGCCTGGGAAAATTTACAGGGGATTTTTGGGGATACAATTTTACCATTAACATATGTAAATTCTACAGCAGCTATTAAAGCATTTGTTGGTAAAAATGGCGGAGCTACCGTCACATCTTCAAATGCAAAAAAAATGCTTGAGTGGGCCTTTAAGAAAAAGGAAAGAATATTATTTTTACCTGACCAGCATCTAGGAAGAAATACTGCCTTCGATTTAGGTATCCCATTAGATCGTATGGCGATATGGAATCCTATTAGCAATGAGCTTGAGTATAATGGAAATGTAGAAGATATTATTGTGATTCTCTGGAAAGGTCACTGCTCTGTTCATGAAAATTTTACAGTGAAAAATATTGAACATATTCGTCAAACTGAACCAGATATGAAGATTATTGTTCATCCAGAGTGCAGCCGTGAGGTAGTAGGATTGTCTGATTATGCTGGGTCTACAAAATATATTATTGACATGATTGAAGCGGCTAAACCAGGAACAAAATGGGCGATTGGGACAGAAATGAATCTGGTAAACCGTATTATTCAAAACCACCAGGATAAAAGGATTGTATCATTAAATCCATATATGTGCCCATGTTTAACAATGAATCGGATCGATTTACCTCATTTATTATGGACTTTAGAAGGCCTGGAAAATGGCGAAATCATTAATCAAATTACAGTACCTGAACACATAACAAAGGATGCTGTCTTGGCTTTAGATCGAATGCTTGCAAACGTATAATAGTTTCCAAAGGGACCAGCTACTTTAGGAAGTGGCAGGTTCTTTTTTATGTTCGGGTTAATAATCCTAAATTCATCATCATAGGCATAATAACATAGCTTCCTTTAATAGGTTTATCCACTTTTGTGAGCATTTTTATCATATTAGCCATTTCACTATCATAAATTGTTATGAAGATTGTTTGGCATTATTGTGATTTTTAACTTGTTCGACATAATGAATGCAATTTAGTCAAAAGAAATTCATTATGGTCATTACTCCATCATGTACAAGTGATGGTAGATTTATTTTTTTGCTTAGGAGGGAAAGCATTGAAAATTCATATTGTCCAAAAAGGCGATACTTTATGGAAAATTGCAAAAAAATATGGGGTTGATTTTGAAGAATTAAAGAGTATGAATACACAACTAAGTAATCCTGATTTAATAATGCCTGGTATGAAGATTAAAGTACCTTCTGGGAATGTTGCTGTGAAAAAAGAAGCACCAATTCAACAAACTTCACCTGTTAAAAAAGAAATGCCAAAAGCTGAACATCCATTTGCAAAAGAAAAACCCAAGGCTGTTGTAGATGTTGAAGATACAGCTCCAAAAGAACCTGTAAAAGAAAAACCATCAAAACCGTATATACCGCCTGTACCTAATGCCCAGCATCCGGTATATACTGGGTTGGATGTGAATAATTATTATACGGTGAATATGGCTATGATGCCGAATATGGTAAATCCGCCCTTACCTCAAAAGCCAGCAAATGTATTACCTGAAATGACGAAAGACGAGGCAGAGGAAGAAAAAGCAGAGCCATATTACTTGCCAAAAGACCAACAAGAGGAGGATTTAAAAGATATGGCTAACATGCCTAATGTACCAAATATGCAGAACATCCCTAATATGCAAATGCCGACACAAGTACAACCAGCAATGTATCAGCCACAATATGTTGCACCACAGTATATGGTTCCTGTATCACCAGTTTTACCTGGTTCAGGACTATGTCCACCATATTATCCTATGCATCCTATGCCATATGGATACGCGCCTGCAATGATGCCAGCTCATCAGCCTTATCCAACAGCAGTTAGCCCTGCTGAATATGATGATGACGATGATGATGACTATGACTATGAAAACCAAGCAGCAGCACCAAATATGGCTTACCCACAAGCTGTTGCTCCAGCACATTATGGACCTGGCTTCCCAGTTAATCCATATGCTGGTGTACCCGTATCACCTGTTATGCCAGGACCAGGATTTAATGGTTATCCGAATCAAGTTTTAGGGGCATATGATGCAGCACCTGATTATGAAAATCAACCATATCCACAGGCTGTTGCTCCATCGTATGATCAAGGAGATTGTGGTTGTGGTGGTCCTGCACCGGCACCATATGGTGGCTACCAGATGCAACAACCTTTCTATGGCCAGCAGCCAATGATGGCACCGCAGCCTTTTGCACCATACGGACAATACGGATATAATCAAGCCCAACAAATGCCTGGTGCAGGTAGTCAAATGTTCGGAATGCCTAACTATGATCGTGAGGAAGAAGAGGATTAAAAAAACATGAAAGCAGGAGTACTTTTACTCCTGCTCAGACTGTTGACAAAAGCTCGCTCTCTTATAAAGTCTAGCTACAGCGCCTAGCCCCTCGAGGACATAAGCCAAAATGAATTGAAGACAAAGAACATCTTCTATTCATTTGCGTCTTATTTGCCTGAGGCTGGTCAAGGCCCTTCTGCTTTTGCTGTTACTCTTCTTGTTGCTGCGGTGCTCATTACACTCCGGTAAACTCCGCTCCTCACCATGCTTCGTGCTTTGAGGAGCAAGCGTTAGCAATTAGTCTGAAGGGCTGGGAATTTTATTTTATCTACACATTGGGAAGGAGTACTTTAACTCCTTCTTTTTTACTGCCAGGAAATGATAAATTGCATGAACTCAAGTGTTTTCGCTTTTGTTCTTCCTCCATTATTTAAGAGTGTTGCCGATAACTAACAGAGTCATCCTCCCTGTTAAGGTGCAAGATAGTATTGAGCAAGTATTACTTCAAGCAATGCTCAGAATGTTGTATCTTTTTATTCCAGGGAGGTTATTGTTTTGACAAAAGGTAAAAAAGCGGCTGCTATGACGGCAATTGCACTTTTAACAACAGGTTTAACAGCTTGTAATGGTGATCAAGGTGCAATAGATGATAATCGAAACACTAATCAAGCTCAACCGATGGGATACTATACGAACGAAGATACTAATGGAGTAGATAATGAAGGCCCTGTTACAGAAATGATGGATGGGATGAATGATGGTGATAATCGAAATCATTATTTTCGCCAAGTAAATAACCGTGATAACAATCGTAATATGACCAATCCGACAGTTCCACTTGGTAACAGGGATACTGGACTTGTTCGCGATAATCGCTATAGCAATGGAGATACGAATTATCATAGACACTTAAATGAAGTGGGTTATTATAATCGTGGAGACGGTGAAATCGCTCAAAAAATAAAGAATTCAGTGGAAAAAATGGACAATGTTGATGATGCACGTGTAGTTGTGACTGATGATAATGTGTTAGTAGCTATTGATACAAATGATCGGAATGATCAAGATATGAAAGAAAAAATCACACAACAAGCTCGCAAAATGGCTGATGGAAGAAATGTTCAAGTTGTGACAGATGAAGGGGCATTTACTCGTATTCGTAACATCGATAACGATATTCAAAACGGTGTTGACAGAGATGTTATTGATACTGACGTAAACGAATTATTAGACGATCTAGGGGATGCAGTCCAACGTCCATTTAATGTAAACAACCGATAATCGTATTAAGAAACAAGGGAGCCTCTCCCTTGTTTTTTGCTTTTAGGATAGTAACGAGCGAAGTTTTTTTATTGTAAGTGTTTAACGTTCATTTTTGGTTAAAACTTCTATTAATGGCTACAATAATAAATGTTTAAGTGTTAATTTATTTGAGCGAGGTGAGATAGGTGAGAAGGTTTTATCACAGTCGCATCCTTATCGTGTGCAGTTTTATTGTTTTTCTCCTTATTGGTTTTATGAGTGTAAATACAACACATATTTGGGCAAAAGAAAATAGTATTCAATCGCTATTATCTGTAAAAGTTGTATTACAAAGAAAATATTTGGATGGCGAGATAAGTGAAGAAATTATTCAGGAGAATGTTTCCTCAATGGAAGATATATGGGAATTGTATACTGGATGGCAACTTCTTGATCATAATAGGGAGATTGTAGTATTTCGGAAGGAAGTTGACGATATATCACCTTTACTAAAGACTAATGGTTATTTCGGCATTACTGGGGATGGCAGATTTTCTATTTTTAATGGAAGGCCAGGTTCCAATGATATTATTCAATCTTTTTTTCAGATCGATGTCGAAAAATTAGAGAGCCACAAACATGATGAATTAATGGAAGGGATAAGGATTGAATCAAAAGATCATTATTTAGAAGTATTAAAAGCATATGAAACATATTCAAAGATTGAAAAAAAGTGATCATCTATCATATGATAAGCTAATCTGAGAGCTCAATTTTCAGGTTGGCTTTTTTGTTTGATATAAAAAAGGTGAAAATTTATAGGTAATTGCAAGTAAAATGAAGTTGTTTAAAATAGGAAAATTAACTTCCAAGTTTAATGAAAAAATCAGCAATTGGATACAAACTTATAAATAAAAATGGTATGATAGAATGATGAGAACAATTGTACGCAAAAATATAAATTTCTTCTGATAAAAGAAATTATTTGATACAATGAGGAACAGTCACAAGAGGTGAAAAAAATGATTGAATTTATAAAAGGGTATGTGGACCATATTACTCCAGAATATATTGTCCTCGACCATCAAGGAATGGGTTATCAAATTCATGCTCCTAACCCTTTTAGTTATACCAAAAGCCGTAAAGAAGAAACGATTGTTTATACATATCAGCATGTGAGAGAAGATGTAATTGCGTTATATGGATTCACTACAAGAGAAGAAAAAGCATTGTTTATGAAGTTATTAAATGTCACTGGGATCGGCCCAAAGGGAGCATTGGCAATTTTAGCCTCTGGAAATCCATCCCAAGTAATTGAGGCGATAGAAAATGAAAATGATACATTTTTAGTTAAGTTCCCAGGTGTTGGGAAAAAAACAGCTCGTCAAATCATTCTAGATCTAAAGGGAAAGCTTGGAGAAGTTGCCGCATTATATTCTCCTGATCTTTTTAATCATGAAGAAGTAGAATATAAAGAGTCGTCAAATCATGCTTTAAGCGAAGCAATAGAGGCTTTAAAGGTGCTAGGATATGCTGAACGCGAAATTAAAAAAATTGTCCCATCCTTACAAGAAGAAACCTTAACAACGGATCAATATGTAAAAAAAGCATTACAAAAGCTATTAAAGTAAGGTGATAACTCATGGATGAACGCCTTGTATCAAGTGAAGCGGATTTACAAGAATCGTATATAGAACAAAGCTTAAGACCCCAAACATTGTCTCAATATATAGGTCAAGACAAGGTAAAGGAAAATTTAAGTGTGTTCATTGAAGCTGCGAAGATGCGGAGTGAAACACTTGATCATGTTCTTTTATATGGACCGCCTGGTTTAGGAAAAACAACTTTAGCGACGATTATTGCCAATGAAATGGGGGTTAATATAAGAACAACCTCCGGCCCTGCGATCGAAAGACCAGGTGATTTAGCGGCTGTATTAACAGCCTTGGAACCTGGTGATGTATTATTTATCGACGAAATTCATCGTTTGCATCGATCTATTGAGGAAGTATTGTATCCAGCGATGGAAGATTTTTGCTTGGATATTGTGATTGGGAAAGGGTCTACTGCAAGATCTGTCCGTTTAGATCTTCCTCCTTTTACATTAATCGGGGCCACGACTCGAGTGGGTCTTTTAACCGCTCCACTTCGTGATCGGTTTGGTGTTTTAAGTAGACTGGAATATTATAATGAAAAACAGCTTGCTTATATTATTGAAAGAACAGCTGATCTATTTGGTATTGGATTGGAACATGAAGCAGCGATCGAAATGGCTAGAAGATCTAGGGGTACACCGAGGATAGCTAATCGCCTGCTTAAAAGGGTAAGAGATTTTGCACAAGTAATGGGTGAAGAATCGATATCAACCCAATTAGCAGTTGATGCACTTGAAAGACTTCAGGTGGATAAATTAGGTCTTGATCATATCGATCATAAGCTTCTTTTGGGAATTATTGAGAAATTTCGTGGAGGTCCGGTTGGAATTGATACAATCTCGGCAACAATAGGAGAAGAATCACATACAATTGAGGACGTTTATGAGCCTTATTTATTACAAATTGGCTTTTTACAACGAACGCCTAGGGGAAGAATTGTAACTGATCTTGTTTATCAACATTTTCAAATGGAGGCTCCTCATCATGATTGATTTTCCAAAAATTTTAATGATTATTGGCGGAATCCTTCTTGTTGTTGGATTTTTTATGCAGTTTATTGGAAAACTACCAGGAGATATTGTGTTTAAAAAAGGAAACACGACAGTATTCTTTCCAATTGTAACGTGTATTGTTGTCAGTATCATTCTTTCGTTTGTGTTCTCCCTTTTTGGCAGATTTAAATAGCTAGTTACGTAAAAAAGACACAAGTAAGGTAGAAATTAGGTGAATATGTTGAAAGTAGAATTATTTGATTTTCATCTTCCTGAAGAATTGATTGCACAAGTCCCATTAAAAGAACGTGATGCTTCTAGATTAATGGTCCTTCAGAAAGATAATGGCGAATTAAAACATGAATCGTTTAAATCCATTATAGATTATTTAAAAGAAGGCGATTGCTTAGTTTTAAATAATACTAGGGTAATGCCAGCACGCTTATTTGGGATGAAAGAAGATACAGGTGCGAGTATTGAAGTTTTATTACTAAAGCAACAGGAAGAAGATATATGGGAAACACTGATTAAACCTGCTAAAAGAGTAAAAGAAGGAACTGTTATCACATTTGGATCAGGTACCTTGAAGGCGACATGCGTTGGAACTAGTGACCATGGTGGCAGACTGCTGAAGTTTGACTATGAAGGAATTTTTTACGAAGTGCTTGATGCATTAGGAGAGATGCCTTTACCACCTTATATTAAAGAACAATTAGATGATCGCGAACGCTACCAAACTGTTTTCTCTCGAGAAATTGGTTCTGCAGCAGCTCCAACAGCTGGACTTCACTTTACTGAAGAAATTCTTGAACAATTAAAGAAAAAGGGAGTTCATCTTGCCTTTATTACCCTGCATGTCGGTTTAGGAACCTTCCGCCCTGTAAGTGCGGAAACAGTAGAAGAGCATGAAATGCATGCAGAGTTTTATCAAGTAACAGATGGTACTGCAGCTCTGTTAAATGAAATAAGGTTAAAAGGCGGAAGAATTATCTCTGTAGGTACAACTTCAACACGAACTCTTGAAACGATTGCTTCAAAACATAATGGTCAATTTGTTGCTGAAAGCGGCTGGACCAATATTTTCATTTATCCCGGGTATGAGTTTAAAGGAATTGATGGAATGATTACAAACTTCCATCTTCCTAAATCATCTCTTATTATGTTAGTCAGTGCTTTAGCTTCAAGAGAATATGTAATGAATGCATATGAAACAGCAGTAAAAGAAAAGTATCGTTTTTTTAGCTTTGGAGATGCGATGCTAATTATTTAAAATGAGTTGAAAATATTGAAGGATTTATAAAATTTTAGAACGATAGAAAAGCGCAGGACATCCAGCTCCAGCGCCTAGCCCCTCTAGGGTCTAGCCACAAATGAATTGAAGACAAGAACATCTTTTATTCATTTGCGTCTTATTTGCCCGAGGTTGATCGAGGCGCTTTCGCTTTTGTTCACAAATTAGGAAGTATAAAATTTTGTACTTAGTGTAGGTATCTAGCCCCAGCGCCTATCGCCTATCAAACTTCAGAGCATCTCCCTACGATAAGCCAACACCGGTTCGCTTCGCTTACCGTGTTTCCAAAATCTTTAGTCGATGCTCCTCTTAGTTTGTACGGCGATGACCAAGGCGCTTGCGCTTTTCTTATTAAGGAGGAAATAGGGTGTCAACTTCACCAATTCGGTACGAACTTATAAAAACATGTAAACAAACAGGAGCAAGACTAGGAAGGGTCCATACACCACATGGCAGTTTTGAGACTCCTGTGTTTATGCCCGTTGGAACATTAGCAACAGTTAAAACAATGTCTCCCGAAGAGCTTAAGGAAATGGGAGCAGGTATTATTCTGAGTAATACCTATCATTTATGGTTACGTCCTGGGAATGAGATTGTCAAGGAAGCCGGCGGCCTACATAAATTCATGAATTGGGATCGTGCAATTTTAACAGATTCTGGCGGATTCCAAGTCTTTAGTTTAAGTGAATTTCGTAAAATTGAGGAAGAAGGGGTTCACTTCAGGAATCATTTAAACGGAGATAAGCTTTTCTTATCGCCAGAAAAAGCGATGCAGATTCAAAATGATTTAGGATCTGATATTATGATGGCTTTTGATGAATGTCCACCATATCCTGCTGAATATGATTATATGAAGAAATCGGTTGAGCGTACGAGCCGTTGGGCAGAGCGATGCTTAAAGGCTCATGGACGTCCAAACGATCAAGGTTTATTTGGTATTATTCAGGGAGGAGAATATGAAGAGCTCAGGAAGCAAAGTGCTAAAGATTTGGTATCAATGGATTTTCCAGGTTATGCGGTTGGCGGTTTATCAGTAGGGGAACCTAAGGATGTGATGAACCGTGTGTTAGAATTCACAACTCCATTAATGCCTGATAACAAGCCGCGATATTTAATGGGAGTAGGTTCACCAGATTCCTTAATAGATGGTGCTATTCGAGGAATTGATATGTTTGATTGCGTACTTCCGACTCGAATTGCCCGTAATGGTACACTCATGACAAGCGAAGGACGCTTAGTCGTGAAAAATGCAAAGTATGCTAGAGACTTTGGACCATTAGATGAAAATTGTGATTGCTATACATGTAGAAATTATTCTCGTGCCTATATTCGTCATTTAATAAAAAGTGATGAAACATTTGGATTGAGATTAACTTCTTATCATAACCTATATTTTCTGGTAAACTTAATGGAGAAAGTTAGACAAGCAATTCGTGAAGACCGTTTAGGTGATTTCCGAGATGAATTTTTTGAAGCATATGGATTTAATAAACCGAATGCTAAAAACTTTTAATAATGCATGAAAGGGGTGATATAAATGGAAATGTTAGGAACAGTCTTACCGTTAGTATTAATGTTTGCGATTTTTTATTTCTTGCTAATTCGTCCGCAACAAAAACAACAAAAAGCGGTTCGCGAAATGCAAAACAGCCTTCAAAAGGGCGACAAGATTGTTACAATCGGTGGATTACACGGTATCCTTGACTCAATTGATGAGAACAAAATCGTTCTAAAAGTTGGGGATGGAACTCGTTTAACATTTGATCGTAAATCTGTACGCGAAGTTATTAAAGACTGACAAGTACATAATAAAAAACCAGGGTTTATTGGCCCTGGTTTTACTTTGCTCTAGAAGAAGCCATATTAACTCCAAATATTCCACCTAACATCGCTACTAATAAAAATCCGCCATGATACATGAGCTCATGCATGGAAAACATCTCACCATACCCTAAAAATTTAAATAAAAGAATAATGAGAGAGAAAAGAAGAGCAGTAATACCTCCAATAAGCCATCCTTTTTCCCTTCCGTTACCCCCAGCGACAAAGCCTCCTATGAACAAAGCAAAAATAGATAAACCGAGTATGATCCATGTAATAGAAGATTCAGTAAGATTCGTGAACTTTAAAAGTAGAGAAAATATTAGACTTGTAACTAAGGCAATAACAAAAATGGTGATGAGACCATATAAGATCGCTTTTCCCCATTTTTTTGTTTCCACAGAGGTTCCCCCTTTCCACCTAAACAAGATATATTCGAGCTTGTTTATGCTCGTCTTATTACAGAATATTCATAGAAGAAAAAAATAGACTACAAATATTTTAGTGGACTTGCATCATATGATGGTATAAAGGGGACTTGCTGTTTTGTTTTAGACGTACGATGTGATTGAGATGTTTTTTGGAGATAGATCTCTAGATAGAAGCTTCATGATAAAGGAGGGATTAGGCAGTGTTTACAATATTAACAGTTGTCATCTTTTTCATCACCTATATTGTCATCATGACAGAGAAAATTGATCGGGCACTAGCGGCAGGTTTAGGTGGAATCGCTATGCTTATTGTGGGAATATACGATGTTAACAAGGCATTTGTAACATATATTGATTGGAATACGATTGCTTTATTATTTGCAATGATGCTCATTGTGATAATTACAAGCCAAACCGGTGTGTTTGAATACGTCGCAATTGTGATGGCAAAAGCGGTTAAAGGTCGGCCTATTCCATTACTCATTGTTATTTCTACTTTAACAGCTATCGGATCAGCATTTTTAGCCAATGTAACAATGGTTCTATTACTAGTACCAATTATATTAACGATTGTGAGGATGCTCAGTATACCAGCCATTCCATACTTAATTTCCATTATTATTGCATCAAATATTGGGGGGACGGCTACTTTAATTGGAGATCCCCCTAATATCATGATCGGTCAAGCGGTAGACCATTTAACATTTAATGCTTTTCTTATACACCTAAGCCCAATTGTCCTTCTTATTTATTCTGTTATCTTAGGTTATTTAATTTTTATTTATTGGGATAAATTACAAGTGAGTCACATTGATCAAAAAAAATTATCTTCTATTAAGGCAAGGGATTATTTGAAATTATCCCCAGCATTGCCAAAATCAGTTTCAGTTTTAATGGTTACCATATTAGGTTTCACATTGAACCCTCTTCTACACATTGATTTAACAAGTATTGCATTGGCAGGAGCATTATTATTGTTATTACTCACACATGATGAGTATAAACCTGATGAGGTTTTTAAACAGGTTGAATGGGGGACATTATTTTTCTTTATTGGTTTGTTTATGCTAATAGGCGGATTGGAGGAAGTTGGAATCATTGATGAATTTGCTAGAGGGTTAGTTTTATATACAGAAGGTGATTTACCTAAGACGGCCATGTTAATTCTATGGATGACAGGGCTGTTATCTGGGTTTGTTGATAATATTCCTTTTGTTGCTGCAATGATACCAGTAATCCTTGAATTTAAAGATTATGGAATGACAAATCTAGATCCATTGTGGTGGTCATTAGCATTAGGAGCATGCTTAGGAGGAAACGGGACGCTGTTGGGAGCGAGTTCAAATTTGGTTGTTGCCGGATTGGCAGCAAAGGAAAAGGAAAATATCAACTTTATTGAATTTTTTAAAGTTGGGTTTCCAATTGTGATTATTTCGCTAGGAGTATCTTCTGTTTATGTCTATTTTCGATACTTGCTTCACTTTACAATGTAAAGTGAATACCTTACATAAATGTTAGCTTCTCGTTTACAATAAGTGATAAGGAATAGGTGGAAAGGAGGTCATGCGGTGGAATTTTATTTCACGATTTTGATTCGAACCTTAATTCTTTATTTTCTCATTGTCTTTATATTTAGAGTAATGGGAAAAAGAGAAATAGGAGAATTGAGTATCTTAGACCTAGTGGTTTTTATCATGATTGCAGAATTGGCGGTAACCGCTATTGAAGATCATAAAGATCCACTCATACATACGATCATTCCAATGCTTGGCTTGATGATCATCCAAATCTCCTTGGCCTATATATCTTTAAAAAATCAAAAGGTTAGACATTTATTAGACGGAAAACCTACTATTATTATTAACCATGGAAAAGTTGATGAACATGCAATGAAGACGCAACGATATAATTTTGATGATTTAATGACACAGCTTCGAGATAAGAATATCAATAATGTGGCAGATGTCGAGTTTGCCATTCTTGAACCAACAGGAAAGCTATCAGTTATTGAAAAGCAAAAAACACAATCAAGACAGCCTGAACTACAATTGCCTCTTATTGTGGATGGGATTATCCAGGAGAATAATTTAGACATTATTAAAAAAAATAATCTTTGGTTAAGACAACAGCTGAGAAAATTAGGTTATAAAGAAACAAAACAAATTTCATTATGTACATTTGGAAAAGGGGTATTTTATATTGATTTAAAGGACGAAGAAAAGTAATTATTCAAAAAAGGAAAGCAAAGCTGAGAAAATTCAGCTTGCTTTCCTTTTTTCCTATTTTACAGGAATAAGCTTTGATAAAAAGGATCCAACAAGTGGTATCCGTTTCACTTCCTCTTTTTCCACAAGTTTAAAGCAAAGAAGTAGTAAGCAGTAAATAATGGTCGTTATTATTAAAGAAAATAGTAGTCTAAAGACAAGCGGGCTGCTTAAGAATAAGTACTCATAAACTAGAAATCCAATAATTCCTGCCATCACCATCGTCACTCCGCTTTTTAAATATTCCCTAACATGTATAGTAAACGGAATAATCTTTATGACAGTTGCTAAGTGCAGTAAGGTCACAAGCATTATGCCGATAACTATGGCTAATGCAGCTCCCATTATTCCAAGGGAAGGGCGAGTGGCAAGAACAAAGATTAATGCTGTTTTAACAACCGAACCTATTAAACTATTGATCATTGCTGCTTTTGCTAAATCTAAAGCTTGTAATACAGCTTGCAAAGGACCCTGAAAATAATGAAAAATAAAGAAAGGAGCCATTACCTGTACAAATATAGCGGATTTATTTGTTCCGTACATGACAGTCATTAACGGATCCGAAAATACATACAAAATCACACATGCCAATCCACCACTTATAAGTGATAAACGTAATGCTTGTTGTAGACGATGCTCAACGATTTTTAATTGGTTATTTGCCATTGCTTCACTAATGGCAGGAACTAATGAGGTTGATAACGAAAATGTAATAAAAGACGGTAGCATTAACAATGGTATCGCATATCCTGTGAGAGCTCCGTATTGTTTTGTGGCAGCAGCAGTTGCGACACCGGCAATATAGAGACTATTTGCAACGACAATTGGTTCAAAAAACCAAGAAATATTTCCAATGAGTCTACTTCCAGTTGTCGGGAGGGCAATATTCATCAGCTGAGTCAATGTATCTTTACCGTTTTTAACCGATTGTAAAAATTTCCTGCGAATTTTTATTTTCTTTTTCATTTTAAACATTGTTGCTAAATAAATTAATGATACTAATTCGCCGATAACAGCAGAAATCATGGCACCTGCAGCTGCATATTCGATACCGTATGGCAGGAAAGCACTTGTACAAACCGCAACTAGTGAGATTCGGACTACCTGTTCTAGTACTTGCGAAATTGCTGCTGGACGCATATTTTGTTTTCCCTGAAAATACCCGCGTATAACTGACGAAATAGCGACAATAGGTACAACTGGTGCAATAGCCAAGAGCGGCCAATATGTACGATCATCAGTAAAAACATGCTGTGATAAATAGGGTGCAAGTAGGATCATGGCTGGAGTAAAGAGTAAGCTTAATGAACCGGTGACGGATAATGAAACAACAAGGATTTTTTTTATTCTTCGATGGTCACCCTGTGCTTCGGCTTCTGCAACAAGCTTCGAAATGGCTACAGGTAATCCAAGTTGAGTAATTGTAATCACTAAAACAAGGGTAGGAACAGCCATGTTGTATAAACCTACTCCTTCTTCACCGATAAACCGAGCTACGACAATTCGATTAATAAAACCTAGGACACGAGTAATAAATCCTGCTAGAATTAAAATGAGCGTTCCTTTTAGAAACGTCTGCTTTGACATTCTTCTCCCTGCCTTCTCAAATAACGTGGAATCATATACAATTACTATATGCGCGTGAATAGGCCAAGCATGACAAGTTCTAAACAGATTGTGAATTGTTGTAGTGAAAAGAAAGGAAAAAGACTCAAATAAAAGGAGTGTTAATAATGAATAAACAGCCGTTTGATGAGTATCGAGATCATGTAAGGCCTGCAATAAAAAGTAAGTTAGAGGAATTTCATTTATTTGGTTATGAGGAAGTAACTGAAGAAAAACTGTGGACGTATTTAAAAACGAAAAAGTGGAAAAAAACACCTGAGCTGTATGTACATGAGGTTGTAAGAGATGTGCTTGCTCTAAAAGTAGGAGACTTTATGAACTTTGCGACGGTTGAATCCTTTAAGGGAGGAAGCTGGTTTGAAAGTGATGAAGGGCAGGATTTGCTAAAAGGACTTATTTAATTTGATTCTTCCTCATCTGCTATCGTATAATTTCATTGGGAAATGTTGTGTAATGATTCATAAAAAAGCATGCCTCCCAAACCGTTCATTTTTTTGTTGTTTTTTAGAAATTAAGGAGGATACATAATGATAAAGCGTGGGCGCATTGTTGCGTTTTTTCTACTTGTCCTTGTTGTCGGAAGCTTAATAGGCTTTAACACCAATAAGGCAACGAGTAACATTATACTAGGTTTAGATTTACAAGGTGGTTTTGAAATCCTATATGAAGTTGAACCGGCGAACGAAGGCGACAAAATAACAAAGGATGTACTGGTTAGTACAGTAAATGCGCTTCAAAAAAGAGCCAACGTACTTGGAGTAAGTGAACCGAATATCCAGATCGAAGGTGATGATCGTATTCGCGTTCAGCTAGCTGGTGTAAGCGACCAAAATAAAGCGAGAGAAATACTTTCCACACAAGCTGAGTTGACATTTAGAGATTATCAGGACAAAGAAATGTTAAATGGCTCTGACTTAGTTGAAGGTGGAGCAAAACAATCCTTCGATGAACAAGGTAAACCGAATGTCGCGATAAAATTAAAAGATGCGAATAAATTTAAAGAGGTAACACAAGAAATTGTTGGAAACACACCTTATAATCAGCTTGTTATTTGGCTTGACTTCGAAGAGGGTGATTCCTATCAAGAAGAAGTGAGTAAGGAAAATCCAAAATTTATTTCAGCGCCTAACGTTGATCAAGTATTTAACCAAACAGATGTTACCATTACGGGTACCTTTACAATTCAAGAAGCACAGGATTTAGCGAACCTATTAAATGCAGGTTCTCTTCCAGTAAAATTAACTGAGCTTTATTCCACTTCAGTAGGAGCGCAGTTTGGTGAACAAGCACTAGATAGTACAGTTCTAGCTGGTATTGTAGGTATCTCAATCATCTTCTTGTTTATGTTATTCTTCTACCGTTTACCTGGATTAATTGCCATAATTACTTTATCAACATATATTTATTTAATTCTTCAAGTATTTGATTGGATGAATGGTGTGTTAACACTTCCGGGAATTGCAGCTTTAATTCTTGGGGTTGGTATGGCTGTGGATGCAAATATCATTACATATGAACGAATTAAAGAGGAATTAAAATTAGGAAGAACCGTTCGTTCAGCCTTTAAGGCAGGGACGAGAAGGTCATTTGCTACAATTTTAGATGCAAATATTACAACGATGTTAGCTGGAGGAGTTTTATTCTTCTTTGGGACAAGCTCTGTTAAAGGTTTTGCAACGATGCTGATTCTAAGTATTGTTATTAGTTTTATCACTGCTGTATTCCTATCAAGAGTTCTATTAGCACTTTTAGTTGAAAGCCGTTGGCTTGATAAGAAAAAAGGATATTTTGGTGTGAAAAAGGATCAAATCATTAGTATTGAAGACACAGATGATGACACCATTGCACCTACTAAGTTTGACAGAGTTGATTTTTTAAAGCATCGAAAAAAATTCTTTATGCTTTCAACAATTCTAGTTGTTACCGGTGTAGTATTTATCTTGATATTTAAATTAAATCTAGGAATTGATTTTGCAAGTGGCACACGGGTAGAGGTTTTAGCAGATAAGACTTTAACCGCTCAAGAGGTTGAGACTGAAATGAGTAAGCTGGATCTCGAAGTAGATGATGTTGTTCTTGCCGGAAACAATAAAGAAATTGGTGTTGCACGTTTTATTGGGGTACTTGATCAGCAAAAGATTGCTGAAGTGAAAAGTCATTTTAAGGAACTATATGGATCTGAACCAAATGTAAGTACTGTATCACCAACAGTAGGGAAGGAACTTGCAAGGAACGCATTGTACGGAGTGTTGATTGCCTCTATTGGGATTATTATTTACGTGTCAATCCGCTTTGAATTTTATATGGCATTGGCATCAATCGTTGCATTACTACATGATGCATTCTTCATCATTGCCTTCTTTAGCATCACTAGATTAGAAGTTGATATTACATTTATTGCAGCCGTACTTACAATCGTCGGATATTCAATAAATGACACGATCGTAACCTTTGACAGGATTCGAGAACTATACAAAAAGAAAAAGGTTAAAACATTAGAGGATTTACAGTTTATTGTAAATAGAAGCTTGCAGCAAACTTTTACACGTTCAATTAATACTGTGTTAACAGTCGTTATTGCTGTCATTGCTCTTATGATATTTGGTAGTACGTCCATTACTAATTTCTCAATTGCTCTTTTAGTTGGCTTAATTTCAGGAACCTATTCATCATTATTTATTGCTGCTCAATTATGGCTAATTTGGAAATGGAAGCAATTGAATAAGAAGAAACAAGTTTCTTCTCAAATAAGTGATGAACCGCAAGTATAAATAAGAAAAAAGGATCACCTACTCTAGTATCCCGGTATTTTTACAAGTTCCATGTAAATGGTACTAAAATAATACTAGATGTGGGATGATCCTTATTTATTGACTAAAGTTGGTTACACTATATGTTATGAAGTAACAAGTGTATATGAGTCCTTCAAAATTGATGATAGATTCTACCACTACTGGGGAAAACCTTTAGAAGTGAGTGATTTCAACAGTTCGAGGATAAAGAGGTGAATAGGTTTGAATAAAAAAGATCGTTTTAAACAAGCTGAATTTGCAGCAATGGTCGGTGTAGTAGGAAATATCATTCTTGCTATTATAAAGGGAGTAGTAGGAGTTATATCAGAGAGCCGTGCTTTAGTGGCAGATGCGGTTCATTCAGCCTCAGATGTTGCAGGCTCACTAGCTGTATTTATTGGCGTTCGTGCAGCGAAACAGCCTCCAGATGAGGACCATCCTTATGGGCATGGAAAAGCGGAATCAATAGCAGCTATTATTGTAGCGGTTCTGTTATTTTTAGTCGGAATTGAAATTGGGAAATCATCATTTGAATCATTTTTTGAAGATATTGAAGCCCCAAAAACGATTGCCATTTATGCCGTGGTTATATCGATTATTGTGAAAGAATGGATGTTTCAATACAAGTATAGATTGGGTAAAAGAATTAAGAGTGATGCTATAATTGTAAATGCCTATGAGCACCGATCTGATGTTTATTCTTCAATTGCTGCATTAGCTGGGATTGGAGCTGCAATAGCAGGTCAAAAAATGGGGATTGACTGGCTGGTCTATGCAGACCCAGTAGCAGGACTATTTGTTTCTTTACTCGTTATTAAAATGGCCTGGAAGCTCGGATCTGAATCTATTCATACAACGTTAGATCATGTTCTGCATGAAGAAGATATTGTTGGTCTTAAAGAAACCGTTAGTAAAATAAGTGAGATAAAAAAAATTGATGAACTTCATGCAAGAGAACATGGTCATTATGTTATAGTTGACATAAAAGTCTCTGTTGATCCTCATATAACAGTTGAAGAAGGACATAACATAGGTAAGCTTGTAAAAGAAAAACTAATGAGTGAGCATGAGCATGTTCAAAACGTCTTTGTACATATAAATCCATACTCACCATAAAAAACGGAGGGACATGGATGAAACGTCAATGGAGTTTAATCTTAGCCATTATCTTTGCTTTAATTATTGCGATCTTTGCGGTAATAAATGTTGAAGCGGTTGAAGTAAATTATTTAATTGGAAAAGCCGAATGGCCTCTTATCTTAATTATTCTAGGCTCAGTCTTTATGGGAGGGTTTATGATTGCTTCTGCAGGAGTTGTTCGAATCCTTTCACTCAATCGAAAGCTTAAGGCAGCAGAAAGAGTAAACGTAAAGTTAAAAGAGGAACTGGAGACTTTACGAGAAAAAGAAACCGGAAGTCACCCAAAGGTTTTGTCGAGTGAGAATCTAGGACAAACAGATCAGTATATAAAATAATACTTATATCAATGGAAGAATCCTTAAATTGAAACCCCTTGACCACTCTTGTATAATGAGAAGGTTGAGGGGTGAAATTATGTTAAAGGCAAAAACAAGGTGGATGATTCAATCATCTGACGAAACCTTCATTCAAAATTTGAGAGAGAATTTATCTATTACACCTCTTGTTGCGTCACTTTTGGTGAATAGAGGTATTAATTCTGTTGAAGCGGCACGTGAATTCTTAGAAACGGATTCCCAAGCTTTTCACGATCCTTTTCTTTTAAAAGATATGGACATAGCTATCCAACGTATTCAAAAAGCAATCGAAGAGAAGGAACATATTTTAGTTTACGGTGACTATGATGCGGATGGAGTTAGTAGTACAACAGTTTTATTAACTGCTTTACGAAGGTTGGGAGCCATAGTAGATTTTTATATACCTAACAGATTTTCTGAAGGATATGGACCAAACGAAGCGGCGTTTAGACTTGCACATGAACGGGGCTTTTCATTAATTATTACAGTGGACACTGGTATAGCTGCTGTTCATGAAGCTCATGTAGCAAAAGAACTAGGTGTGGATTTAATTATTACCGACCACCACGAACCAGGTCCTGTCTTACCTGATGCACTTGCAATCATACATCCTAAGCAGCCGGGATGCAATTATCCATTTAAGGAATTGGCTGGAGTAGGAGTAGCATTTAAGTTAAGCCATGCTCTTTTGGGAGATGTTCCAACTGACCTATTAGAGGTTGCGGCAATAGGGACAATTGCAGACTTAGTTGCCCTTCATGGTGAAAATAGATTAATAGCAAAGCACGGTATTAACCAGTTGAAAACAACGAATCGTATCGGGTTAAAAGCGTTATTAAAAATTGCCAATGTAAAGATGCAAGAAATAAATGAAGATACAATTGGATTTGCTATTGGCCCAAGAATTAACGCGGTTGGGCGATTACAATCGGCAGATCCGGCAGTCGACTTGCTGCTTTCAAATGATGAAAAAGAAGCGATGATGATTGCTGAAGAAATTGATGCCCTTAATAAAGAGAGACAAAAACTAGTTAATACGATCACAGAGGAAGCAATTGAAGAGATTGAAACTCACTTTCCAATCGAACAATATCCTGTTCTTGTTATTGCGAAAGAAGGATGGAATCCTGGTGTCGTAGGGATTGTTGCATCAAGGTTAGTTGATCGCTTTTACAGGCCGACAATTGTTTTAAGTATTGACAAAGAAAAGGGTATTGCAAAGGGGTCTGCCCGAAGTATAGTTGGCTTTGATTTGTTTGAAAATTTATCAACATGCCGTGACATCTTACCTCATTTTGGAGGCCATCCTATGGCTGCAGGTATGACACTGCAACTAGAAGACGTAGATGAGCTGCGAGAAAGGCTAGTCGAAAAAGCAAAAGGTATTCTGACTGAAGAAGATTTTATTCCTGTTACAAAAGTAGATGTAAGCTGTAAATTAGAAGATATTTCTGTAGAGTCTATTGAAGAGATGCAGTTGCTCTCGCCATTTGGCATGAATAACCCAAAACCAATTATTCATTTGGAAAATGTGACATTAGCGAATGTTCGTAAAATTGGTGCAGATCAAAATCATTTAAAGTTAGTCTTTGCACAAGAAGAACTGCAACTAGACTGTGTAGGGTTTGGAATGGGCCATATCCATGATGAGCTTTCACCTTCTGTTACGGTATCTGCAATAGGAGAGCTGTCAATAAATGAGTGGAATAATTTGAGAAAACCTCAGGTTATGCTGCAGGATGTTAGAGTAGATCAATGGCAGCTATTTGACTTTCGTGGTTCTAGGAATGTTGAGCATCTTATTAACACAATCTCAATGAATGATAATGGTCGGATTATCACATTCCAATCAAAAACATATGAAAACCTTTTAAAAAAAGGACTAGAACATAAAGTATTTCATATAGCATCAGAAGAGGATGCCATTAGAATAGACACTCGTAATAAACAGCTACTAATGCTGGATATTCCTTCTTCAATAGATTTATTAGACGGATTATTTTCTAAAGGGAGACCAGCAAGAATTTACTCTGTTTTTCAACAAGAAGCAGATCACTTTTTTTCGACAATTCCAACAAGAGAGCATTTTAAGTGGTATTATGGTTTTCTATTAAAGAAAGGATCCTTTAAGCTTCGAGAACAAGGTGAACTATTAGCAAAACATAAAGGATGGACAAAAGAAACAATAGAATTTATGTCACAGGTGTTTTTTGAGCTAGAATTTGTTACAATAGAAAATGGCGTTATTTCGACAAATTCCTCGGCTCGTAAAAGAGATCTAAGTGAATCGAAGACTTATGCCCAAAAGCAAAAACAAATTGAACTAGAAAAAACGTTATTATATACATCTTACATGCAGCTTAAGCAGTGGTTTGAGCAAAGATTTCCATTAGATGCGCCTGTAGGTGTATAAGGAGGACAAAGGAAAAATGGATTTAAAGCAATTTGTAACAGTCGTTCCTGATTATCCGAAACCAGGAATTCAATTTAAAGATATTACAACATTGATGGATAACGGGGATGCGTATCGATACGCAACAGACCAAATTGTGAAGTATGCTCGTGAAAAAGAGATCGACATTGTCGTTGGTCCAGAGGCACGCGGGTTTATTATTGGCTGTCCTGTCGCATATTCATTAGGAGTTGGCTTTGCTCCAGTTCGTAAAGAAGGGAAATTACCTCGTGAGGTTGTTCGCGTTGAGTATGGTCTTGAGTATGGAAAGGATGTCCTTACGATTCATAAAGATGCGATTAAGCCTGGACAAAGAGTACTAATAACAGATGACTTATTGGCCACTGGAGGAACAATCGAAGCAACGATTAAGCTTGTAGAAGAGTTAGGTGGAGTTGTTGCAGGTATCGCTTTCTTAATTGAATTATCTTATTTAGATGGTCGTAAATTATTAGATGGCTACGATGTTTTAACATTAATGACATTTTAATTCAATGGGGACAGGAGTTGCAATCAACTCGGTCCCCATTATTCTTATGGGCACTCAAATGGGTGCTTTTTTTGCAAGTTGCATATACTAAATCAATGATGGTAGAAAAGTAAACTAAAAAGCCATATAAGTCCATCCTTCATATACCTTTTGTGTATATCGTCATATACCACTAACTGGCTAGGGTGAAAATTACTGTTTTCTCTTTACATCTAGTGTTTTTTTATTGATAATAGTTACAATATAGTAAAATTTCTAATCGAATTGATGATGTTCGTCACTCGGTTTTTATTAAAATATATAGATGCTTTACGTAGTAGGAAAGAATGTATATTTTCTAACAAAGTTTTCAATATAAAAAGGTGATTTCATGGCTAATGAACAAGTTTTATCTTCTGAGCAAGTGATTCAAAAAGCACAGCGATATCTATCAGCCGAAGATACCGTTTTTATTCAGCGTGCTTATGATTTTGCGGAAGAAGCACATCGGGAACAATTTCGAAAATCAGGCGAACCATATATCATTCATCCCATTCAAGTTGCAGGCATTTTGGTAGATTTAGAGATGGATCCAGCAACGATAGCGGGTGGGTTCCTTCATGATGTGGTGGAGGATACAGAAGTCACGTTAGACGATTTACGAGCAGAGTTCAATGACGAAGTGGCAATGCTTGTTGATGGAGTGACAAAGTTAGGGAAAATTAAATATAAATCAAAAGAAGAGCAACAGGCTGAAAACCATAGGAAAATGTTTGTAGCAATGGCTCAAGATATTCGAGTTATTCTTATTAAACTTGCAGACCGTCTGCATAATATGAGAACTCTGAAACATCTTCCACAGGAGAAGCAGCGGCGAATTTCAAATGAAACACTGGAAATATTTGCACCGCTTGCTCATCGTTTAGGTATTTCGAAAATTAAATGGGAATTAGAAGACACATCATTACGGTATTTAAACCCTCAACAATATTATAGAATTGTGAATCTAATGAAAAAGAAGCGCCAAGAGCGCCTGGAATATTTAGATCAAGTCATCGATGAAGTTCGCGAGAGAGTTGCTGAGGTGAACATTGAGGCAGAATTTTCAGGAAGACCAAAACATATTTACAGTATATATCGGAAAATGGTTCTTCAAAATAAGCAGTTTAATGAAATCTATGATCTTCTTGCGGTTAGAATTGTTGTCAATAGCATCAAAGATTGTTATGCCGTTTTAGGTATTATCCATACTTGTTGGAAGCCAATGCCTGGACGATTTAAAGATTATATTGCCATGCCAAAGCCAAACATGTATCAATCACTTCATACAACAGTAATTGGTCCTAAGGGAGATCCTCTTGAGGTACAAATTCGTACTTTTGAAATGCATCAAATTGCTGAGTACGGAATCGCGGCACATTGGGCGTATAAAGAGGGAAAAGATGTTGATGAAAAAACAACGCTAGAGAAAAAATTATCTTGGTTTAGAGAGATACTAGAATTTCAAAATGATGTAACAAACGCTGAAGAATTCATGGAATCTTTAAAAATTGATCTGTTTTCGGATATGGTATTTATTTTTACACCGAAAGGCGATGTCATTGAACTGCCTTCTGGATCCGTTCCGATTGACTTTGCTTATCGCATTCATTCGGAGATTGGAAATAAGACGATTGGTGCGAAAATAAATGGTAAAATGGTCACTCTTGATTATAAACTAAAAACAGGGGATATTATCGAAATTTTAACCTCCAAGCACTCATATGGACCTAGTCAAGATTGGTTAAAGCTGGCTCAAACATCTCAAGCAAAAAACAAGATTCGCCAATTCTTTAAAAAGCAGCGCCGTGAAGAAAACGTTGAAAAAGGTAAAGAAATGGTTGAAAATGAGATCAAAAACCTTGATTTTAATGTGAAAGAAATCATGACGGCGGATAATTTACAACGGGTTGCTGAAAAATTCAATTTTTCTAATGAAGAAGATATGTATGCTGCTGTTGGTTATAATGGTGTAACGGCATTACAAGTAGCAAATCGTTTAACAGAAAAGTGGCGCAAGAAACGCGACCAAGAAGAACAAGAAAAAAATATTCAAGAGGTTATGAATGAGACCAAACAAGTCCCTTCTACCTCGACTTCAAAAAAGCGTGATGCAGGTGTCCAAGTTAAGGGGATTGATAACTTATTAATACGCCTCTCAAAATGTTGTAATCCAGTTCCAGGTGACGATATTGTCGGCTTTATTACGAAAGGAAGAGGCGTATCAGTTCATCGCTCTGATTGCACAAATGTTCATACAGAGGATGCGAAAGAGCGATTAATAGATGTTGAATGGGAAAATCAGCCTTCATCCAGTAGGAAAGAATATAATGTTGAAATTGAGATTTTAGGCTATGATCGTCGAGGCTTGTTAAATGAGGTATTACAAGCAGTGAATGAGACGAAAACCAATATTTCATCTGTTGCAGGTAAATCAGATAGAAATAAAGTTGCAACGATTAATATGGCGATTTCTATTTCAAATATAAATCATTTACAAAAAGTAGTGGAAAGAATTAAACAGATTTCAGATATTTATTCTGTTAGAAGAATGATGAATTAAGGTAGGTTTTATCGTGAAGGTAGTTGTACAACGTGCTGTTCATGCAAAAGTAACAGTAGATGAAAAAGTAGTCGGTCAAATTGAAAAAGGTGTTATGGTGCTTGTAGGAATTACACATGATGACACTGAAGCAGATGCTGAATATTTAGCTGAAAAAATTGCTCATTTAAGGATCTTTGAAGATGAATCTGGGAAAATGAACCACTCCATCCTTGATGTGGGTGGACAGGTTTTATCCGTTTCCCAGTTTACTCTTTATGGAGATTGCCGAAAGGGCAGAAGACCTAATTATATGAATGCTGCAAAGCCTGATGTGGCGAGAGAGCTTTATGAATCCTTTAATCGCATGTTAAGAGATAAAGGTCTACAGGTTGAGACAGGGGTTTTTGGAGCGATGATGGATGTACAGTTTACAAATGTAGGTCCAGTAACACTGATTATAGAGAGTAATTAAAAAGGTTATCCTTCACTAAAATATGATGAAGGATAACCTTTTTTCTTACTTAAAATATCTGGCTAAACCATTAAAGATACCTTGTGAAGCTCGCTCTTGATAGCCCGTTGTTGCTACTGTTAATTCCTCTGTACGGTTGCTTAAAAATCCTAGCTCAAGCAAAACGGCAGGAACTTTGTTTTCTCTAAGAACATGGAAATTACCGAACTTCAAGCCTCTATCCCTTAGCTTTGTTTGTTTCACAAGTTCATTGTTTAGATCTTTTGCAAAAGGTCCATCCTTTAACGAATTATAATAATAAGTTGTTGTTCCAGAAACGCTTCGATCGGCTATACTATCGTAATGAATACTAATAAATGCCTCTGCATTTCGATAATGGGATGTGCTCACACGAGAATTTAGGCTAATATATGTATCATTTGATCGAGTCATAAAAACATTAGCACCTGCCGAATTTAACTTATCATATAATAATTTAGCTGTAGAAAGTGTTAAATTCTTCTCTAATGTGCCGGATACTCCGACGGCTCCAGCGTCACGTCCTCCGTGTCCGGGGTCAATAACAATTGTTTTGTTTTTGATGTATTGTGACGCTCCAGGCTTTGTAACAGGCTTGCTAACTCCTGTTGTTTCAACTACCCAACCAGCAATATAACCTGTTTTATTACTACCAATATTGATTTTATACCAATCTCCTGCTTTTTCAATGATTCCGTAAGTCTCACCTAAATTAGCACGCTTGATAATAGAATGAGAAGTAGAAGATCCTGACCGTATATTTGTACCGTTATAAATTATTTTTACACGTTGAGAGTTATTGTTCGAATTCATATTGGTAGCAGTAGTAGATGCTTTTGAAATATACCAACCAGCAACCCATCCAACCTTATTTGAACCAAATGATATCTTATACCAATCATTCTTTTCTTCGAGAATTGTTACCTTTGTTCCTTTTGATACAGACCCGATGACACTTCCACTAAGTGAACCGCTATTTCTAACATTTAAGGATGTTGCTGTAACGGTTCCATTACTTTTTGTAGCTGTGTTTTGAGTTGATATGGAAGTTTTAGCGGTCGAGTTGACCTTCACATAATCACTATGGACCCAACCAGAAATATTCTTTGTCTGGATTTGAACCCATTTTCCTGATTCTTGTAAGATTGATACAGTCGTATTTTTCTTAAGGCTTCCAACTAGACTGCCTGAGATAGAAGCGGTTTTACGAACATTCAAGGATGATGCTGTTACGGTAGCTGTTTTTCCTGATGATGTATTAGCAGTACCTTGTGTTGATGTTGCATTTTTGACCTTCACATAGCTTGACGATACCCAGCCTGATTTTCCTGAATAGGAAATCTTGATCCATTCGCCACTCTTCTCTAAATAGGTAGCTGTTTTACCTTTATCAAAAACACCAATTACTCCAAAAGAAGTTCCTGGACCAGAACGAAATCTAAGTCCTGTTGCAATGGATTCAACCACTGTTCCATTAGATGAAGTAACAGTGGGTGTAGACGAACTAGTGGTCGTTTTTTTCTGAGTGACTAACCAATTAGCTACCCATCCAGAAGAATTTGCTGATAATCTAATTTTCGTCCAATCATTCTTTTTTTCTACCACATCATATGTTTGGCCTTTTTTTACTTTGGCAATAACAGAGTATGTAAGACCGGCCCCGTTTCGCACATTTAGCACATCAACATTAATCGTTACTTGGTTAGCTGCCTTAACAGTTGAAGGTGATAAATGAGCGAAAATTGATAGTAGCACTAGAATAGAACACATGGATATGGTTATGATTTTGCGAATCAACGATAAACCTCCTTTATGAAAAAATGTAGTCAAATAAAACATTTCTCTACTTATATCGACATTCCTCTGAAAAGTTGAAATAAAATTTTCCAAAATAGGAAAAGATAAAAAAAGATAATGAAGAGATGAGGTGTACCGATAAATGAGAAATAATGATAAAGGGGAATTAATGTACTCACGAAGAGATGTGTTTGGAGTAGATTTTCATGACTTTATGACAAAAGAACAAAATGAATCCTCATTTGAACTTGCGTCTGAGTTTGGAATATCGTTAAGGGAAGTAAAGAATTTAAAAAAACATTTAAATCGTTCTTGACAATATACCTCAAAGATACGTATGATAAGATATAATTCGAAAAAATAATCTTTAAACATCATACATAAAGTTGTGAACCAGTGAGGGAGAACAGTAAATAAGAGTACACATGAAAAGAGAGGAAATGCCATAGGCTGAAAGCATTTCTACATGATGACTTATTGAAGAACACTCCTTAGGTTTCTCTCTGAAAAACAGCAGGTTTAGTAGGAGTAGAACGTGACAGGCGTTAACTGATCGAGTGGAAATAGATTTGTATTATTTCAACTAGGGTGGAACCACGGGTATAACTCTCGTCCCTACATTATGTAGGACGGGAGTTTTTTTGTTTTTGTCAAATTTTGTGATGTTTAATTTATGCTGTATTTAGTATTAGTGTCCAGCATTAGGCGCATCGGCTCGAGGTCATAAGGCATTTTAGGAATTGAAGGTAAAAGAAGACATCTTCTATTTCTGAATGTCTTATGCTTGTCACCGATAAGCGGGCGCCTTCCGCATTTCGTATATAGGAGGTAAAACTATGTCATTCCAGATTCCTAGAGGTACTCAGGATATATTACCTGGAGAGGTTGAGAAGTGGCAGTTTATTGAGAATACTGCACGTGAGTTATGTAAGAGATATCAGTATAAGGAGATTCGTACACCGATTTTTGAACATACAGAGCTTTTTGCTCGAGGTGTTGGTGAGAGTACGGATATCGTTCAAAAGGAAATGTATACATTTCAAGATCGGAAAGGAAGAAGCATTACCCTTCGTCCTGAGGGAACAGCCTCGACTGTTCGAGCTTTTGTAGAAAAAAAATTATATGCAAATCCGTCACAGCCAACAAAGTTATACTATATTGGACCAATGTTTCGTTATGAACGTCCACAAACAGGGCGCTTTCGTCAGTTTGTTCAATTTGGTATTGAGGCGCTTGGGAGTCATGATCCTGCAATTGATGCAGAAGTCATTTCGCTTGCAATGAATTTATATCAAACTCTTGGCTTAAAAAGCTTAAAGCTGGTGATTAATAGCTTAGGTGATGGGGATAGTCGTAAGGCACATCGCGAGGCACTTATTGCTCACTTTGAGCCAAGGATTGAAGAGTTCTGTTCTGATTGTCAAAAAAGGTTACAGCAAAATCCACTGCGAATTTTAGATTGCAAAAAGGACCGCGACCATGAATTGATGGGAACTGCTCCATCAATACTTGAATTCTTAAATGAGGAATCTGCATCCTACTTTAACAAGGTTCAACAATATTTAACGGCTAACGGTATTGAGTTTGAAGTAGACCCTGGACTTGTTAGAGGATTGGATTATTATAATCATACTGCTTTTGAAATTATGAGCAATGCTGAGGGCTTTGGGGCTATTACAACACTTTGCGGTGGTGGGCGTTATAATGGCTTAGCACAAGAAATTGGTGGTCCAGAGACTCCAGGTATTGGTTTTGCGCTAAGTATTGAGCGATTGTTAGCAGCCCTTGAGGCTGAAGGGGTTCATTTGCCAATTTCTGCTTCAAGCGATTGTTATATCGTGACAATGGGAGATCAAGCAAAAGATTATGCTGTTTCATTATTATATGAAATGAGAAATGCTGGTCTCATAGCTGAAAAAGATTATGAAGATAAAAAAATGAAAGCTCAATTTAAAGCAGCAGATCGTCATCAGGCTAAATTTGTAGCGGTTTTAGGTGATGATGAGTTAGAAAAGAATGTGATTGCTGTTAAAAATATGGAAACAGGTACACAAGAAGAAGTTCCACTTGATCAAGTGATCTCATATCTAAAACAAAAAACAATGGCATAAAAGGAGAGGTTTCTATGTTTGGCCGTACGTATTATTGTGGTGAAGTTCCAGAGTCAGCAATAGGTGAGGAAGTTGTTTTAAAAGGTTGGGTAGCAAAGCGCCGTGATTTAGGAGGAGTCATTTTTATTGATCTTCGCGACCGTACAGGTGTTGTGCAGGTTGTCTTTAATCCGGAAATATCTGCAGAAGCCTTAGCAATTGCAGAAAAAGTTCGCAGTGAGTATGTATTAGATATTACAGGTAAAGTTGTGAAACGTGACGAAGAAACAATCAATCCTAATGTTTCAACAGGTACAATTGAGGTTATTGTTGAAAAGGTGACAATTATTAATGCAGCTAAAAACCCTCCATTTTTAATTGAGGATAAATCTGATGAAGTATCAGAAGATGTTCGTCTAAAGTACCGCTACTTAGATTTAAGAAGACCAGCTTTACTAAATACACTTCAAATGCGTCATCAAGTGACAAGATCAATGAGAAATTTTTTAGATGAAAATGGCTTCTTAGATATTGAAACACCAATTCTAACAAAAAGTACTCCAGAAGGTGCACGTGATTATTTAGTACCAAGTCGTGTGCATGAGGGTGAATTTTATGCATTGCCACAATCACCTCAAATCTTTAAACAACTATTAATGGTATCAGGCTTTGACAAGTACTATCAAATTGCTCGATGCTTCCGTGATGAAGATTTACGTGCAGATCGTCAACCGGAATTTACCCAAATTGATATTGAAGCATCATTTATGAGTCAAGACGACATTATGTCAATGACAGAACAAATGATGGCAAGAATTATGAAGGAAACGAAAAATATTGATCTTGAGTTGCCGTTACCAAGAATGACTTATGATGAAGCTATGGGACGTTATGGTTCAGATAAACCTGATACACGCTTCGGACTGGAGCTTGTTGATGTTAGTGAAGTTGTAAAAGATAGCGGATTAAAAGTATTTAATACGGTTGTTGCAAATGGCGGTCAGGTTAAGTCAATTAACGTTAAGGGTGCAGCTGATAAATATTCAAGAAAAGATATGGATGCTCTTGCAGAGTTTGTTGCCCCTTATGGAGCAAAAGGTTTGGCTTGGTTGAAGGTGGAAGAAGACGGCCTAAAAGGACCTATTATCAAGTTCTTTACAGAGGAAGAACAAAGAGGATTATTACAAACTTTAGAAGCAACGATTGGCGATCTTCTTGTATTTGTTGCAGATAAAAAATCAGTTGTTGCAGATGCATTAGGCGCTCTTCGTTTAAAACTTGGTAAAGAGTTAAACTTAATTGACGAAAGCAAATATAACTTCCTTTGGGTTGTTGATTGGCCTTTGCTTGAGTATGATGAAGCAACAAAGCGCTATTATGCTGCACACCATCCATTTACAATGCCAGCACGTGAAGACATAGAATTATTTGATACAGATCCAGCAAATATGAAAGCTCAGGCTTATGACATTGTTCTGAATGGATATGAGTTAGGTGGAGGTTCTATCCGTATCTTTGAAAAGGATATCCAAGAAAAAATGTTTAAACTATTAGGCTTCTCTGAAGAAGAAGCAAGAGAGCAATTCGGTTTCTTATTAGAAGCATTTGAATATGGAACACCTCCACATGGAGGAATCGCTCTTGGGTTGGATCGACTCGTTATGCTTTTAGCTGGACGCTCAAATCTTAGAGACACAATTGCTTTCCCTAAAACGGCTAGTGCAAGTGATTTATTAACAAGTGCACCAAGTGCTGTTAGTGAAGCACAATTAGAAGAATTAAATCTGGAACTTCGCGACTAAGTCAAGATCTTGAAATGAATTTGTCGTTATGCTATTATTTTTTAAAAGCTAGCAATATAAAAAGTCCTGATGTGTTCGTTGTACACCTAGTTTTGACCTAACATTTTTTATACGGGAGCTTCTAGTTTCTAGCCAGAGTAAATGCCTCTCACACGCATGAGGACTTACAAACGTTTAGAACGAGGCACCCACCTGCTGAGTGCGGGATCAAAACGAGGGAAATGGCGACGGCACAATCGGGACTACCATATAAAACGATAAAACCAGGGACATCCGCTTTCCATTTATAAAATGAGGATGTCCCTATTTATTTGTCAATATAGGCTTACTTTTTCAACGATGTATGGTATATTCTTTTTCAGGTAAAAATACTGTCATTATGACATTTGAAGAAATTTAAGGTTAATAATTGGAGTGAGTTAGTTGCTACATCAATTTTCACGTAATGAACTAGCAATAGGTAAGGAAGGCTTAAATATTTTAAAAAATAGTACAGTAGCTGTGTTGGGGATTGGGGGAGTAGGCTCTTTCTCAGCAGAAGCACTAGCAAGATCAGGTGTTGGCCGCTTAGTATTAGTTGATAAAGACGATGTAGATATTACAAATGTTAATCGTCAAATTCATGCACTTATTTCAACAGTTGGACAGCCTAAAGTAGACTTAATGGCTGCCCGTATTAAAGATATTAATCCAGATTGTGAAGTTGTTTCATTAAAGATGTTCTATACGGAGGAAACGTACGAACAATTTTTTGATCAGAATCTTGATTATGTGATTGATGCCTCAGATACCATATCATACAAGATTCATTTAATGAAGGAATGTCTCAAAAGAAAGATTCCAATCATCTCTAGCATGGGGGCAGCAAATAAAATGGATCCTACGAGATTTCAGGTAGCTGATATTTCAAAAACACATACTGATCCGATTGCAAAGGTTATTCGGACACGCTTGCGTAAAGAAGGAATTCATAAGGGAATAAAAGTTGTATTTTCTGATGAAAGTCCAATTGTTATTCGTGAGGAAGTTCGTAAAGAGGTAGGAAATGATGCTGCACCAATAAGAAAAGCGAAAATGCCGCCTTCATCGAATGCATTTGTTCCTTCAGTAGCAGGACTAATTATGGGTGGACATGTAATTACAGAATTACTAAATGATATAAAAATTACAAGGGTGAAAGATGAAAAATAAGAGGTGAAAAGTAACCTATTTATGGAGAGGAAAAGCGTTAATGATAGGTTTGCTTTTCCTCTAAATGTTCTTCAGACATTTGCTGAGCTTCGCTAATAAGGCGAATGAGAATTTTATATTTATCATCTATTTTTTGTTTTCTTTGAAAAAGTTGATCATATCTCTTGGTGAGATCTTGTCTCATATTATTAAGTTGTGTGTTCTCCTCTCGTAGTCGTTTATTTTCATTCAGGATCTGAAGGTGATTATCTTGGTCTCTAACCTGGGATAAGTAACGAATACAGTCTTTTATAGTTAAATGATGTACATCATTTTTTTCTGTGTTAGTTAAAGAAGATTGATGTTGTGCAACCTGCGGTTCTTCTTTTGTGTAATCTCTCTCTTTGTTACGAGCAAGTTCTTTCCGTCTCTTCTTTGCATCCTCAAATTCTTTTACATACTTTTTGCGGACTTCCGCATTCCATCTATAGCCACATGCAGCAGCCGTTCGATTTAATTGATTTCCAACCTCCTCAAAAGCAGCAGTTTGAGTATGGCCGTTTTGAACATATGCTAAAACAGTCTCTGCTAGAAGCTTATCATTATCTAAAGTCCACGCATCACGTCTGGTTTTCACGACAACCTCCCTGACTTCTTATTCTTATTACAAAGATAAATTGGTGAGATATAGTTTAATTAATTATATTTATCCTATCCGAATTGACCATGTTTATTCTTGATCAAGTTATGAGAAAAGAAAAACGATTCTTCTAAGCTCCTTTCATTTCATTGTTTTGTTATTCTGATTTATAATCATACATAGAAATCAACTGGGGGTTTTAATGTGAACGGAGAACCACTTGCCTTCCGAATGAGGCCAACAACAATAGATGAAATTGTAGGCCAAAAAGAAGTTATAGGGGAAGGAACAAGCCTATATAAAATGATCAAAAATGGGTATGTCCCTTCAATGCTCCTTTATGGTGAGCCTGGAATTGGAAAAACATCTATCGCTTATGCCATCGCAGGTACAACAGATATCCCATTTATAGCCTTAAATGCAACAACTGCTGGGAAAAAAGATGTTGAAGCTGTTGTTGAAGAAACGAGAATTACAGGAAAAGTCATTTTGTTTTTAGATGAGATTCATCGTTTTAATAAAGCACAGCAAGACTATTTATTACCCCATGTAGAGCGAGGGGATATTATTTTAATTGGAGCGACAACGGAGAACCCATTTCACGATGTAAATCCAGCGATTAGAAGCCGATGTGGTCAAATTAAACAATTAACAAGGTTAACAGTAGAGGATATAGAGACACTTCTCCATAGAGCCCTGCATGATGAAAAGAAGGGTTTAGGAGACTTAAAAATAGACATAACAGATGAACAGGTAAAATTAATTGCATATGGGTCTAATGGAGATGCACGAAAATCATTAACGCTGCTTGAATCAATTGTTTATTCGTCACCAAAAGTAAATGATAAATTTGTTGTTGATGAAGAAATGATCAATGATATGGTCGGGAATGTTGGGGTATACGGGGATAAAAAAGGAACTCATTTTTATAATCTTCTATCAAGCTTACAAAAAAGCATAAGAGGTAGTGATGTAGATGCAGCCTTATATTATCTTGCCCATTTATTAGAAACAGGCGATCTTGTGGCTGTAAACCGAAGATTAGTTGTGATCGCTTATGAAGATATAGGCTTAGCAAATACTTCGGTGGGAAATAATGTGTTAGCTGCAGTTACTGCAAGTGAGCGACTAGGTCTTCCCGAAGCTCGCATTCCATTATCTGTAGCAGTCGTTGAAATGTGCTTGTCTTCTAAGTCAAATTCAGCATACAAGGCACTTGATTTAGCAATTGCAGATATTCGCTCTGGTCATGTAGGTGATATTCCTATGCATCTTCGAGATGGCCATTATGCTGGGGCGAAAACATTAGGACATGTGGGCTATAAATATCCTCATGATTATCCAATTGGAACATTTGGAGGATGGGTGAATCAAGAGTATCTTCCTAAAAATTTAATTGGGACAAAATATTATCAACCGCTTGAGGCCGGGGATGAAAAAAGACTTGCTGCAATCTATGAAAAATTGGATCAGTTTAAAAAAAATAGCTCGGGACAAAAAAAGTGACATTTATCAAATAATCGTGTATTGTGATATCTCCTAGTAGGATAGTTGGTTTAAGTGCTTAATTTAGTGAGTTTGTGCTATAATGGCTAATGTTCGAAAGTATATAGCAACTTAAAATTAGAAAACATGAAGATAGGTGTTATTTTATTAATTTTTATGATAATAAAAAGGTATATATAGAATCTGTCTACTATTGATTGTAGTGTAAATCAATAGTAAAAGAGCAAAAAGATAGCAGATTGAATTATGCAAGGGGGAGAACAATGAAAATATCAACAAAAGGTCGATACGGACTAACAATTATGATTGAGCTAGCAAGGAAGCATGGCGAAGGTCCAACATCTTTGAAGAGTATTGCGCAGGCACATGATCTATCTGAACATTACCTGGAACAGCTTATCGCACCATTAAGAAATGCACGTTTAGTGAAAAGTATTAGAGGAGCATATGGCGGGTATATTTTAGGAGATGAACCGGCAAACATCACCTCTGGAGATATTATTCGTGTATTAGAGGGACCTTTAAGTCCAGTTGAAGTGTTAGATGACGAAGAGCCTGCTAAAAGGCAGCTTTGGATTAGGATACGTGATGCTGTAAAAGATGTATTGGATAATACAACATTAGAGGATCTTGCAAATTATAATGGAGATGGAGATCAAGAACCTTATATGTTTTACATTTAAACAATAATCCTAACGAAACAAGAAAGGAGGAGACACACCATGAGGAGAATTTATTTAGATCATGCCGCAACATCGCCGCTCCATCCTGAGGTTGCTGACGAAATGATGAATAAAATGATTGAACATTTCGGTAACCCGTCTAGTATCCATTCTTTTGGCCGCGAAGCTCGTCGAATCCTTGATGAGTCAAGAAGAAGCTTAGCAAACACAATTGGAGCCAAGCCAGGAGAAATTATTTTTACGAGCGGTGGTACAGAGGCGGACAATTTAGCGATCATAGGAACAGTTTTGGCAAATAGCCAAATTGGAAAGCACATTATTACGACTCAAGTAGAGCACCATGCGGTCTTGCATGCTTGTGAATTTTTGGAGAAACAGGGATTTAATGTCACTTATTTACCTGTTAATGAACAAGGACTTGTTTCATTAGATGATGTAAAGAAACATGTCACAGATCAAACAGTTCTTGTTTCAGTGATGTTCGGAAATAATGAGGTCGGAACAATTCAACCAATTCGTGAGATAGGCGACTATCTGAAAGATTACCCTGCTTTTTTCCATACGGATGCCGTACAAGCGTACGGAATGGAATCTATAAATGTACAAGAGCTTGGTGTGGATTTATTAACAGTGTCAGCGCATAAAATTAATGGACCAAAGGGTGTCGGCTTTTTATATGCAAAAGCTGGTATAAAGCTTCAACCTGCTATGTATGGCGGAGAACAGGAATTAAAACGCAGAGCTGGTACTGAAAATGTAGCTGGAGTAAGTGGATTTAGTCATGCAGCAAATCTTTCAATCTCAACGATGGAGCAAAAGAGAGAGCTATATATTTCATTCAAAAAAGAAATGATGAGGATTTTTGAGGAAAACAATATTACCTTTTCTATAAATGGCTCTATTGATGGTTTACCACATGTCCTTAATATATATTTTCCAAAAACGCATATAGAATCTCTTTTAGTTAATTTAGATTTAGCTGGAATTGCGGCATCTAGCGGATCTGCATGTACAGCTGGTTCGGTTGACCCTTCCCATGTGTTGGTTGCGATGTATGGAAAAGAATCAGATCGTATTCAATCATCCATACGTTTTAGTTTTGGATTAGGGACAAGCATGGATGATATTCAATATGCTGCACATGAGATTTCCAAAGTGATTAAGAGAGTAACAGCTTAGAAAGTAACTGGAGGTGAATGGGATGAAAAAAGACCCAAAAGATATAAGAGTTGTTGTCGGAATGTCAGGTGGTGTTGATTCTTCAGTTGCTGCTCTTCGATTAAAGGAGCAAGGATATGATGTAATCGGAATTTTTATGAAAAACTGGGATGACACGGATGAAAATGGAGTATGTACGGCAACAGAAGATTACAATGACGTGATTCAAGTATGTAACCAAATCGGTATTCCTTATTATGCTGTAAATTTTGAAAAACAATATTGGGATAAGGTCTTTACGTATTTCCTCGATGAATACAAAGCAGGCAGAACGCCAAACCCTGATGTTATGTGTAATAAGGAAATTAAATTTAAAGCCTTTTTGGAGCATGCTATGTCATTAGGTGCTGATTATTTGGCAACAGGTCATTATGCTCGTGTTGAATATCGGGATGGAGAATATAAAATGCTCCGTGGAGTTGATGAAAACAAAGATCAAACGTATTTTCTAAATCAATTAGGTCAAGAACAATTATCAAAGGTAATGTTTCCACTTGGCGATATTGAAAAACCATTGGTTCGAGAAATGGCTAAAAAGGCAAAACTCGCAACAGCGGCCAAAAAAGATAGTACAGGTATCTGTTTTATTGGCGAAAGAAATTTCAAAGAGTTTCTAAGCGGATATCTTCCAGCACAACCCGGTTTAATGCAAACCCTTGATGGAGAAGTAAAAGGAAAGCATGATGGATTAATGTACTACACAATCGGTCAAAGGCATGGTCTTGGTATTGGTGGAAGTGGAGAACCTTGGTTTGCTGTCGGAAAAGATTTGGAAAAGAATATACTATATGTTGATCAAGGGTTTCATAATGATTTATTATATTCTGATTCCATTACTGCAACTAATGTAAGTTGGGTATCAGACCAACCTGTAACAGAATTAACATGTACAGCAAAATTCCGTTACCGCCAACAGGATAATGAAGTTACGGTCACAATGATAGATGAATCAACGGCAAAAGTCACATTTAAGGAACCTATTAGAGCGGTAACCCCTGGTCAAGCAGTTGTGTTTTATGATGGTGAAGTTTGTTTAGGTGGCGGTACAATTGACCATGTATTTAAAAATAACGAAAAGCTATGGTATGTTGGATAAAAATGATTTCTATATAGTTGATCGATTGATCTTCCATAGTGATCATTTCTTTTGATAAGATGAAGGGGTTGGCACTTAAAGAGTCAGCCCTTTTTCTCTTGTAGAAAAAACGGAAATGAAAAATAAAGGTAGGGTAATGATGGATACAAATCAACGTGGAATTGAAGCGATGCAAAAAGGGAATTTTGAAGAGGCTGCAACTATATTTTCAGAAGCAATTGAAGCAAATCCCAATGATCCTATAAGCTATATAAACTTTGGTAATCTTTTATCAGCAGTTAACGAATTAGAAAAAGCACTCAAATTTTACGAAAAAGCAATTGAAATAGATGCTAATGCTGCAACAGCTTATTATGGGGCAGGAAATGTGTATTTTAATCAAGAAAACTATGATGAAGCTAAAAGTATGTATGAAAAAGCATTAAAAAATGGCCTTGACGAAGGTGATTTGCATTTTATGCTGGGGATGTCACTCTTTAATCTAGGGCAAAACCGCTTAGCTTTACCGTATTTCCAACGTTCAGTTGAATTGAATGAAACAGATAGTGACGCTAGGTTTCAATACGGCTTATGCTTAGCTCAGCTTGAACTTATTGATGATGCAGTAAAGCAATTTGAGGCTGTGATACAATTGGATCAACAACATGCAGATGCATTTTATAATCTTGGTGTTGCGTACGCTTTTAAAGAAAATACTAATAAAGCAATTGAAATGCTAGAAAAGACCTTAGACATACAGCCTGATCATATGCTAGCTGGACATGCTTTGAAAATAATGAACGGTCAGTCGAATTAATCGATATGTTGTGAAAGGAGAGCCGCTTATGCAGGAGAGTGCAGATTTATTTAGTGATAATGAACGTTATGTAAAAGGGCTTGTTAAGGTTGTGATCTTTCACAATGACCAAAATTTATATTCTGTTTTAAAAGTAAGAGTTCATGAAACAAGTGAAAACATTGAAGATAAAGAAATAACGGTTACAGGTTACTTTCCACTCCTGCATGAAGATGATGTTTATACCTTTTTTGGCTCATTTACAAATCATCCTAAGTTTGGTCTTCAATTTCAAACTGAACATTTTCGTAAGGAAATTCCCCAAACAAGAGAAGGGATTATTCAATATCTTTCAAGTGACCTTTTTAAGGGAATTGGGAAAAAAACAGCAGAAGCGATCGTAGAGAAATTAGGAGAATCAGCCATATCAAAAATTCTTCAAAACCCTTCGATATTAGATGATGTTCCAAAAGTGAATAAAGAAAAAGCAAAACAATTGGTTGATGCCTTAGTTTCTCATCAGGGCCTTGAACAGATCATGATTGCATTAAATCAATTTGGCTTTGGCCCACAGTTAGCCATGAAAATTTATCAAACATATAAAGATGAAACTTTATCAATCGTTCAAGATAATCCTTATCAGCTTGTTCAAGATATTGAGGGCATAGGTTTTGTCAGGGCAGATGAACTTGGCAGACAGTTAGGCATTTCTGGAAAAGATTCTGAAAGGATTAAAGCAGCATGCCATTACATTATTGAACATTTATGTTTACAGGAAGGCCATGTCTATTTAACACTGGAACAGTTAATCGTAAAAGCTAAGGAATTGTTGGATCATTCCAAGCAAGCAACAATTCATGAGACAGATATTGCTACAGAAATTATTGCATTAGGTGAAGAGGGAAAGTTAATTGTAGAGGAAGAACGTGCATATCTTCCCTCCCTTTATTTTGCAGAACAAGGATTAGTTAAAAATATTAAAAAAGTTTTAGAGCAAACCGAATATGATGAATTATTTCCTGAATCTGAGTTTTTATTATCATTAGGTAAACTTGAAGAAAGAATGAAGGTCCAATATGCACCTTCTCAAAAGGATGCCATTCAAAAAGCATTAATGTCTCCAATGCTCCTACTGACAGGAGGCCCAGGGACAGGAAAGACAACCGTTATAAAAGGGATTGTCGAGCTATACTCTGACTTACATGGGTGTTCTCTAGACCCGAAGGATTATAAAAAGGAAGAACCATTTCCTGTTTTGCTGGTAGCTCCAACAGGCCGTGCTGCTAAGCGTATGAGTGAAGCAACAGGTATGCCAGCAGTCACGATCCACCGATTGCTAAAATGGAATGGAGCTGATGGATTTGAACATGATGAAGACAATCCGATAGCAGGAAAACTGCTTATTATTGATGAGGTATCAATGGTGGATATATGGATTGCTCATCAATTGTTCAAAGCGTTACCGAAAGAAATACAGGTCATAATGGTAGGTGATGAGGATCAGCTTCCATCGGTTGGACCAGGACAAGTTTTACGCGATTTATTGTCCTCAAACGTGATCCCAACTGTACGTTTAACGGATATTTATCGTCAGGCTGAAGGCTCATCTATTATTGAACTTGCCCATCAAATAAAAGCGGGAAAGCTACCCCAAAATATTACTAAACCAACCTCAGACCGATCATTTATTCGTTGTTCACAAACACAAATGAAAGATGTTATCGAAAAGATCATAAAAAGTGCAATTAATAAGGGGTATACTGCAAGGGATATTCAAGTTTTAGCCCCTATGTATAGAGGCCCTGCGGGAATTGACCAGCTAAATAAATTGCTTCAAGAGTTGTTTAATCCTAAGACTCCTGGAAAAAGAGAAATGAAGTTTGGAGAGGTTGTCTATCGAAATGGCGATAAAGTACTACAACTCGTGAATCAACCTGATAGTAACGTATTTAATGGGGATATTGGAGAGATTGTTTCGATCTTTTATGCAAAAGAAAATACGGAAAAAGAAGATATGATTGTGATTTCCTTTGATGGAAATGAGGTTACCTATACCAAACAGGATTTTAATCAATTTACACATGCATTTTGTTGCTCTATACATAAATCACAGGGAAGTGAATTTCCAATTGTCGTGCTGCCAATTGTGAAAGGATATTACCGGATGCTAAGGCGGAATTTGATTTATACTGCTGTTACCAGAAGTAAACGATCATTGGTTTTATGCGGCGAGCTAGATGCTCTTCAATGGGGTGTGTCAAATAATGACAGCTCAGATCGTCAAACAAGCTTAACGAAAAAATTAAGTGGAATTCATTCTGATTCGGAAATGGATCAACTACAGAAAGAATTGCCGTTTCCGCTTAGTGATGCAAATATTGGCATGGAAAACGTTACTCCATATGACTTTATGGATTAATCTATTTATTTTATATTGATTATTAGTCTTAACCAAGGTGAAGTGGGAAAATTTTCAAGAAGGATAATTAAATGAAAAAAGCTTTTTTGGATATATTAAAACTAATTTAAACAAGCTTAATAAATGTGTAGTTGATCTGCACAATCAACTACACATTTTAATAATAAGCTCTTATTGGTAAAGGTTTGAACCTGTTTGGTTTTGATTTTGTTGTTGTTGGTTCTGTTGCTGGCTTTGTTGTTGTTGGTTTTGCAATTGTTGTTGAGATTGATTAATTTGTTGAGCAATTTGGTTTAACATATTAACTGATTGTAATGATTGTTCCACATTACTTAACATTTGTGTAGCCTGGTGAATAGATTGTTGCAATTGTTGAAACGTTTTTTGCTGTTGTTGTTGAGCTTGTGAGCTAAATTGTTGCATTTGGTTTAATAGTTCATTTGATTGTTGTTGATTTTGGCCAACTGATGTCATTGAGGCTTGACCGCTTGAATTTAATTGATTTAAGGCATTTTGTATAGTTTGTAATTGGCTTTTTAATGGTGCAAGCTCTTCACCAATTTCTGCTTCTACTTTAGCGGTTGCAACTCTTTCAATTGTTGCTTTTTCCGCATCTTTCGATTTAATATTCTTTTTAATTACTTCCAATTCTGTTTCTTTTGCCATAATAAATTCCTCCTTATAAATCGTGATTGTTAAACATTAAATGGTGGTAGCTACTAGTGAATCACCAGTAGACAAATATATTGTCTTCTTAGTTTGATTTATTTATTTGTGGTATGAATTTCCATTTTTCATCCCGATGAGTAGGTTATTAAACAAGCATTATAAGTAGAATGATTAATGGAAAACGTTACACAGTATGACGATATGGACTTGGGCGTAATCTAAAAATGTTCGGAAAGGTGGAGATGACTTTGCGGACATTCTCAAAGCTCAAAGGACTTCCTGTGTATTGTAGCAACAGCGCAACCTTACTTGGTTATATAACAGATTTATGCTTATCTTCCAAAGGCTTTATTTTTGGATTGATGATGGAGGGGAAAGGCTTATTTCACCGTGATAAATTTATCCCAATTAATTCAATCTATTCTATTGGAGAAAATGGAGTCATGGTGGAACAAGGAGAAACATTATTATCCATTCAGGATTTGAAGAAACAATATACGTATAACACCTATCATGACCTTGAAAATAAAGCAGTTTTAACAAAAGAGGGAAACAAATTAGGATTGTTAGAGGACGTATATTTTTCTGAAAAATTGGGCACAATTGAGGCATACGAATTGACGGACGGATTTTTTGCAGATATTGCTGAAGGAAAAAAAGTGGTCAAAGCATCTGGAGAACCATTTTCGATAAGCAAAGATGCGATCGTCATTGATCTAATGTAAAAGAGGTGTGCCCAATTGTTTTCATGTCCAAATTGTAGAAGTAAAGACCTTGGAAAGATAGGTGTAAATCAATATTATTGCTGGGGTTGCTTTATTGAACTATCTGTATCAAAGGGAAAAATTTTAACTCATCAGGTGGAAGAAGATGGGACATTAAGCTCACTTGATGATTTATTTTCTGAAGATGAACGATCAATAAGCATGTAAAGGGGAGATCGTGTTGAATCGTACATTAACTTCATTAGTATCACTAGGATTAGGGGCAGTTGCTTATCATTATGCACGAAACACAAACATGACGAATAATCGTTCAATGAGAAAAATAAGAAGACGAATCACAAGGATGTTTTAATAGGAAGGGGCTGATTTAATCAGCTCCTTTTTTAACAGATAAGAAAGTATAAAATTTTGTACTTAGTTTTAGTAGCTCCGAAGCACAGGACGTGCAAGTGCAGTCGTGGCAACAGGATGTTGCGGTTTTAGACTGCCAGCGCCTATCAAACTTCAGATCATCTCCTACAATAAGTTAACATCGGTTTGCTTCGCTTTACCGTGTTTCGTTTGCCCTACTTTAACGAGCAGTATAAAATGACTCAAGAGAGACCATAGTGTGAGGTTCACTGCCCGGTAAAAGTCCGATAAGTCTCGCTCTTTATCTCAGTCGTTGCTCCTCTTAGTTTGTACGGCGATGACCAAGGCGCTTGCGCTTTTCTTATGATGTATAAAAAAGTCTCTGCCCTCCACACTAAATGAATGAGGAGGAGTTTGTATGAGAGAAAAACATATCAAATGGCTGTTACAAATTATAATTTTATTATTAGCCTTATTGTCAGTATATGTATTTTTAAAGCTATACACTGTATGGGCTCCTTTTTTATTTATGCTTAAAGCAGTTATGATTCCATTTCTTATCAGTGCATTTATCACTTATTTACTACACCCGGTTATTGAAAAGCTTCATCGTTCGGGCTTGCCTAGATCAATCTCCATTCTTGTCATTTATTTTTTATTTTTTGGATTATTAGGCTATGGATTCTATAGAGGAATACCTGTTTTAATTAGCCAGCTTAGAGACCTGTCAGAAAGCTTCCCGCAATTTACATTAACATATAATAGATGGATTGATTCAATTCATGATCAAACAGATACATGGCCAGTGGGTATACACGATCGTATTGATCTAATGTTTACAAAAACAGAAGAATGGCTTGCTGTTACCATTGAGAAGGTTATCAATAGTTTAAAGGGTATTTTTGATTATATGCTATTAATTGCGATCATACCGTTCCTTGTTTTTTATATGTTAAAGGACTATGAGCAAATAAAGAAGGCTGCATGGTACTTGACCCCTCGTAAATGGAGAAGTAATTCTATTCAATTTCTAAAAGATATTGATCATTCATTGGGCAATTACATTCGCGGCCAATTGTTTGTATGCCTCATTATAGGAACATTAGCTTTTTTAGCACTATGGTTTTTTCATGTCAGATACCCTTTAATTCTTGGACTTTTAATTGGTACAACGAATATCATTCCTTATTTCGGACCAATCATTGGTGCTGTGCCTGCGTTAATTATCGCTGCTACGATGTCAACAAAAACTGTTATCATTGTCATTGTGATTATTCTAAGCTTACAATTTATTGAAGGAAATATATTAGGGCCTTTAATTGTCGGTAGAAGCCTTCATATGCACCCTATTGTTATTATGCTCGCATTGTTAGCTGGAGGGGAGATTGGCGGAATTGTTGGGTTAATGCTAGCAGTACCAGTTATAGTAATCTTAAAAGTCATGATTGTTCATGTAGTTCAATTGAGAAGACAACATTGACAATTAGAAAACGCTTGTCTATAATTCTAAGTTAGAATAATGATAAAACAATGATGGAATAAAGTATGCTGATACCGCTTTTAAGAGAGGAATTTTCGCGGCTGAGAGAAATTCTAAAGTAAGGACAGCAGAAAGCTAATCCTAAGTGCAGAAAAACCTGCCGTATTGAACCACGTTACGGTTTTAATAAAGGTGATGGACTGGTGTAAGAACAAAGATTTGTTTGTTAAACTTTGTCTTGCTGTCTAGCTACAGGCGTCATCGGCGAAGCATAGGAAGTACAAGTGCAGTCAATGCGACAGGACTCGTCTTATGCTTGTCGCCGATAAACGGACGCCTTCCGCTTTTCAATGTCCATAATCAGGGTGGTACCGCGAGTTAACTCTCGTCCCTGTGCAAAGAGTCTTTCTTTTCACAGTGATGAGGGTTTTTTTGTTTTGCTTTTCCATCTATATTAAGAATTAAAGGAGGATATATATGAAAAACTTACAATCTTCAGAAGTTCGTCAAATGTTTTTAGATTTCTTTAAAGAAAAAGGACACGATGTTGAACCTAGTGCATCACTTGTACCACATGAAGATCCGACATTACTTTGGATTAATAGCGGGGTGGCAACACTAAAAAAATATTTTGATGGTCGTGTCATACCAGCAAATCCAAGAATTTGTAATGCACAAAAGTCTATTAGAACAAATGATATTGAAAATGTCGGAAAAACAGCAAGACATCATACATTTTTTGAAATGTTAGGTAATTTCTCAATTGGTGACTATTTTAAAGTTGAAGCAATAGAATGGGCATGGGAATTTCTTACCGACGAAAAATGGATTGGATTTGATCCAGAGAAACTTTCTGTAACGATTCATCCTGAAGATCATGAAGCTTTTGATATTTGGAAAGATAAAATTGGTATTCCAGAGGAGCGCATTATCCGTTTAGAAGGAAACTTCTGGGATATTGGTGAGGGACCAAGCGGACCAAATACAGAGATTTTCTACGATCGTGGAGAAGAATATGGTCATGATCCAAGCGACTCGGAGTTATATCCTGGTGGAGAAAATGAACGCTATCTTGAAGTATGGAACCTTGTTTTCTCACAATTTAATCATAATCCAGATGGAACATATACGCCGCTTCCTAAGAAAAACATTGATACCGGAATGGGATTAGAGCGTATGGTATCTGTTATTCAAAATGTCCCAACAAACTTTGATACAGATCTTTTTATCCCGATCATTAGAGCTACTGAGCAAATCTCAGGTGAACAGTATCGGAAAGATCAAGAAAAGGACGTTGCTTTTAAGGTTATAGCTGACCATGTACGTACAGTTAGTTTTGCCATTAGTGATGGTGCTCTTCCATCAAATGAAGGCCGTGGCTATGTGTTAAGACGCCTATTAAGAAGAGCTGTTCGTTATGCGAAACAAATTAATATTAACCGTCCATTCATGTATGAACTTGTTCCTGTTGTTGCTGAAATCATGGTTGATTTTTATCCGGAGGTAAAAGCAAAAACAGAATTTATTCAAAAAGTCATTAAGAACGAAGAAGAACGTTTCCATGAGACATTAAATGAAGGATTAGCCATCTTGAGTGAAGTGATTAAAACTCAAAAAGAGAAGGGCAATAATGTCATTCCTGGAGAGGATGTTTTCCGTTTATATGATACATACGGATTCCCAGTTGAATTAACGGAAGAGTATGCTGAAGAAGAAGGAATGAAAATTGATCATGAAGGTTTCGAAAAAGAAATGGAGAGACAACGTGATCGTGCACGTGCAGCGATGCAAAAAGTAGATTCAATGCAAGTTCAAGGTGGAATGTTAGGCGAGATTAAACATGAAAGTGAATTTGTTGGTTATGATCAATTAGTGGTTGAGAATGCGACTGCTATTGTGATCGTGAAGGATGGAGATGTGATTCAAGAAGCTCATGAGGGAGAAGAAATTCAACTAATTCTTGATAAAACTCCATTCTATGCCGAAAGCGGTGGACAGATCGCAGACGAAGGGACTCTTTCCAGTGAAAAAGCAGTCCTAAAGGTAAAAGATGTTCAAAAAGCTCCAAATGGGCAAAATCTGCATAATGTTATTGTAGAAAGTGGTACAATTCAAACCGGTGATCAATTCACGGCAACAGTTTTTGAAGAAAATCGAAACGGAATTGTGAAAAACCATACAGCAACACATTTATTACACCAAGCTCTAAAAGATGTGTTAGGAACACATGTTAATCAGGCCGGATCATTAGTAACAGCTGATCGCTTACGATTTGATTTTTCACATTTTGGTCAAGTAACACAAGAAGAATTAGCTCGTGTCGAACAAATTGTAAATGAACAAATTTGGAAGAGCATTGATGTCCAAATTGATTATAAATCGTTAACAGAAGCAAAAGAAATGGGAGCTATGGCACTGTTCGGCGAAAAGTATGGAAATATCGTCCGTGTCGTACAAGTTGGTAGCTACAGCTTAGAGCTTTGCGGGGGTTGCCACGTTAAAAATACTTCCTCAATCGGTATTTTTAAAATTATGACAGAGACTGGTATTGGAGCGGGGACAAGACGGATTGAAGCTGTCACAGGAAAAGCTGCATATGAGTTAACGAATGACCAGTATGCTAGACTTCAAGAAGCAGCAGATCTTTTAAAATCAAACCCTAGAGATATCGTTTCAAGAATAAATGGATTATTACAGGATTATCGTGCATTGCAACGTGAAAATGAATCTTTAACAACTAAACTTGGAAATCTGGAAGCTGGCAGTGTTGTTGATCAAGCAGTTACAGTTAATGGTGTCACAGTTTTAGCAGCACAAGTAAACGCAAAAGATATGAACAGTCTTCGTGGTATGATGGACGACTTGAAAAATAAACTGCAATCAGCTATTGTTGTTCTCGGAGCTAGTGAAGATGGTAAAGTGAATCTTGTTGCTGGTGTAACGAAGGATCTTGTCGATAAGGGGTATCATGCTGGAAAATTAATCAAAGAAGTTGCAGAACGTTGTGGAGGAAAAGGCGGCGGTCGACCTGAAATGGCCCAAGCAGGTGCAAAACAACCTGAAAAGTTAGCAGAAGCACTTAAATATGTCGAGGAATGGGTTGAATCCGTTTTATAATTAGGAAAAGTAGTGTAAAATGTAGGTAAGATAGGACAAGCAGATTCCCATTATGAATCTGAGAAAGAGGTGCGAACGGTGAGTTCATTTGATAAAACAATGAAATTTAACTTTTCTGATGAAACGGTCGAAACGAATGTAAACGAAGTCCTTTATACCGTGTACGATGCGTTGCAAGAAAAAGGATATAATCCTATTAATCAAATTGTAGGATATTTACTTTCTGGTGATCCTGCCTATATTCCGCGTCATCGTGATGCTCGGAATTTAATTCGCAAGCTTGAAAGAGATGAATTAATTGAGGAGCTAGTTAAATCTTACTTACAAAAAAACCGAGAGGCATAATATGCGAATATTAGGATTAGATTTAGGCTCCAAAACACTTGGGGTTGCAGTGAGTGATGAACTGGGCTGGACTGCCCAGGGAATAGAAACGATTAAAATAAATGAAGAAAGCCGAGACTATCAATTAGGAAGGCTTTCTGAAATTATTGAACAACATGGAGTAGAAAAAATTGTTCTCGGTATGCCAAAAAATATGAATGGAACCATTGGGCCAAGGGCAGAAGCGAGTCAAAGGTTTTCTGAAATATTGACAAAGAAATTTAATCTTCCTGTTATTTTATGGGATGAACGTTTGACGACCATGGCAGCCGAGAGAATGTTGATTTCTGCTGATGTTAGTCGAAAAAAAAGAAAGCAAGTCATTGATAAGATGGCTGCAGTAATGATATTGCAAGGCTATTTAGATAGTCTTAACTAAGTAAAACAAAACCAATTATGAGGTGAAAACATGGATCACGGCGAAAAACAAATTACAGTAATTGATGAAAATGGGAATGAACAATTATGTGAAGTTTTATTCACATTTGAATCTGAGGAATTTAAAAAATCTTATGTACTATATTATCCAGTTGGAGCGGAAGAAGATGATAACGAGGAAATCGAAATTCATGCTTCAAGCTTTAACCCCCACGCAAATGGTGAAGATGGAGAATTGGAACCAATTGAAACAGATGAAGAGTGGGATTTAATTGAAGAGATGTTAAATACATTTCTTGACGAGGAAGAAGAATAATTTTGAAAAGGTGCAAAGGGAATTTATTCCTTTTGTACCTTTTTTTAATTTTTTTCGTTTTTCATGTCCCCTATTTTTTATAGATTGCATAAATCGTGTAATTTATTGCCGAATCACCAAGAAAATTGTAGTATAATAATTGGGGTGAAAGGGGGATATACATGTCTGAAGATCCAAACAAAGATACATTCCGTAAAAACCTAATACAAAAACAAAGTGAGGCAAAGGTAGTTAGAAGAATTGTATTAACCGTTTTTATTATTCTAATTATTGCTTTTTCGGGAATAATAGGGGGCGGTTATCTATATATAAAATCTTCTTTAGAACCAGTAGATCCTAACAATCAGACAGCTATAGATGTAACGATACCAATTGGTTCTTCTGTTTCAACTATATCAAGAATTCTAGAAGAGAATGACATCATTAAGGATGATCGGGTATTTAAGTATTATATTAAATTTAAAAATGAATCAGGCTTTCAGGCTGGAGATTATAAATTAAACAAATCAATGACTTTCCAAGAAATCATTACAAGTTTAAAACAGGGAAAAGTGCTGAATGAGGCAGCCTTTCAGATTACGATTCCGGAGGGACGGCAATTAACTGAGATTGCATCGATCATAGCAAATCATACAGCTTTTGAAGAAGCAGAGGTTCTTGCAACATTAACAAATAAAGAATTCATCGATTCAATGAAAGCGAAATACCCTGATTTATTAACAGATGACATCTACGGAAAAGAAGTTAAATATGCTCTTGAAGGCTATTTGTTTCCGGCTACTTATCCTTATTACACAGAAGAGCCAACAATTGAAGAGGTTTTAGAACCAATGGTGAAAAAAACAAGTGAGGTTGTAGCAAAATATATCCCTCAGCTTCAGGAACAAAACATGAGTGTTCATCAATTCGTTACGATGGCATCACTTATCGAAGAAGAAGCAACAGAAAAAGCAGATCGTGAAAAAATATCAAGTGTATTTTATAATCGTATTGAGAAAAAAATGCCTTTACAAACAGATCCAACAGTACTTTATGCATTGGGGGAACACAAGGATCGAGTATTATATGCTGACCTTGAAGTAGATTCTCCATACAATACCTACCAAAATAGCGGTCTTCCTCCGGGACCTATCGCTAATGCAGGAGAAGTTTCACTAGTTGCAGCTTTATCACCTGAAGATACTGATTTCTTATATTTCCTTGCAACTAGTGAGGGAGAAGTAATTTTTACAAGAACTCTTGAAGAACATAATGTGGCAAAAAATAAATATATAACAAACAACTAAATGTATTCTAAAAGATAGTATAAAATCTCACATAGTTTTAATGTCTAGCTCCGCCTCAGATCGTACAGAACGTGCAAGTGCAGTCGTGGAGATTGACGTCGCGATTTTAGAATTGCCTCTAGGGTCTAGCCAGTTTCGAATAGAAGGCAATGAATGCCTTATCGTCTTATTTGCTCTAGGGGTGATCAAGGCGCTTTAGCATTTCTTATAGGTAAAGAAAGGGAACGCAGATAATCTATTCGCATTCCCTTTCTTCTTATGGTAAAATATATCGAGTTGTTAGTAGGATGACGATTTTTATATATGACTAAACAAGAGTTCTCTATCGAGGGGCTCTTCTTTTTAGTGTTTTCTATATAAATGAAATATGCTCAAAATTTACAAACAAAGATTATGATTGCAATACATGAACAGGAGGGCAATCATTTGTTAAGTCAAGATGTCATAACGTATGTAGAAAATTTAATGCCGGAATCATCACAATACGTTAAGCAAATGGAAGAGTTTGCGAAACAACATGATGTGCCAATCATGGAGAAGGTCGGCATAGAAGTTTTACTGTTACTTCTATCAATGCAGCAACCAAAAAGAATTTTTGAAATTGGGACAGCTATTGGATATTCTGCAATTAGAATGGCAATGCAATTGCCTCATACTCAAATTATCACAGTAGAGCTTGATGAGGAAAGGTACCAACAAGCTAAGAAACATATTAGAGATTTAGGCTTAGAAAACCAAATCAAAACCTACTTAGGTGATGCTTTGATTATTTCAGAAGAAATCAAGCAATATGGGCCATTTGATGCACTTTTTATTGATGCAACTAAGGCAAAATACAAGAAGTTTTTTGACCTATACGAACCAATGTTAGCTGAAGATGGAATGATATATTCAGATAATGTTTTATTTAAAGGAACTGTTGCACGGGATCGTTCTGAGCTAAAAACGAGAAGACAACGCACCTTGGTGCGAAAGCTAGACGAATTTAATCAAATGCTGTCGACTTTAGAAGGATATAAAACAACGTTTATTCCTGTTGGTGATGGTATTGCTGTTACAAAGAAAATGAAATAAATGAGGTGAAATAGAATGAAAAAACCTGAATTGTTAGTTACACCAAAATCAGTGGAGGACTTTCAGCCCTTGATTGAAGCAGGTGCAGATGCATTTATGATTGGAGAACAAAGATTTGGTCTACGCCTTGCAGGAGAATTTTCCAGAGAACAAGTAAAAGAAGCTATTGAAATTGCTCACAAACATAATAAAAAAGTATATGTTGCCATGAATGCTATTTTTCATAATGAGGCGATCGAAGATATAGAAAACTATTTGTTATTTTTAAAAGAAGTAAAGGTAGATGCTGTCGTGTTCGGAGATCCAGCTGTTTTAATGGCAGCAAAAGAAGTAGCACCAGATCTAAAGCTGCACTGGAATACAGAAACAACTGCAACAAATTGGTATACATGTAATTATTGGGGAAGAAAAGGTGCAAAGCGAGCTGTACTAGCCCGAGAATTAAGCATGGATGCGATTATTGAAATAAAAGAGCATGCAGAGGTTGAAATAGAGGTGCAGGTGCATGGGATGACCTGTATGTTCCAATCTAAACGCACACTTTTAGGTAATTACTTTGAGTATCAAGGCAAGGCTTTAAAAGTTGAAAATCGTTTTGATGATAAGGAAATGATGTTTCTATTTGATCCGGAAAGAGATAATAAATATCCAATTTTCGAAGACGTCAATGGCACACATATTATGAGCCCGAATGATATTTGTATTATTGATGAGCTTGGAGAAATGATTGATGCAGGTGTTGACTCATTCAAAATTGATGGTGTATTGCAAACATCAGAATATATTATTGAAGTCACGAAAAAATACCGAAAAGCAATTGATCTGTGTATTGAAAATAATACAAAATACGAAGAAATAAAAGATACACTTTTAGAAGAAATCGAGAACATTCAAGCGAAGAATCGCTCATTAGATACTGGTTTTTTCTTCAAAGAAACAGTTTATTAAGTTGAACATTATCATGCAAAAGGGAGTGAAAAAAGTGACAACAGTAATCGATAAAATTTCTACAATGGTCGATGGGAAACGTGTGATTACTAAGAAACCTGAGTTATTAGCACCAGCAGGCAATTTAGAAAAATTAAAAATTGCAGTTCATTATGGAGCAGATGCTGTTTTTATTGGAGGCCAAGAATATGGTCTTCGTTCAAATGCAGATAATTTCTCTTTAGAGGAAATGGCAGAGGGTGTTCAGTTTGCAAACAAATACGGGGCGAAGATTTATGTAACAACAAATATATTTGCCCATAATGAAAACATGGATGGACTTGACGAGTATTTAATGGGATTACAGGATGCCGGAGTAACCGGAATTATCGTCGCTGATCCACTGATCATTGAAACCTGTCGCCGTGTTGCTCCGAAACTTGAGGTGCATTTAAGTACTCAGCAATCACTTTCAAACTGGAAAGCAGTTCAATTTTGGAAAGATGAGGGACTAGAACGTGTTGTTTTAGCTCGTGAAACAAGTGCTGAGGAAATAAAGGAAATGAAAGAAAAGGTTGATATTGAAATTGAAGCCTTTATTCATGGTGCAATGTGTATCGCCTACTCTGGACGCTGTACGTTAAGTAACCATATGACTGCACGTGATTCAAATCGTGGCGGTTGCTGTCAGTCTTGTCGCTGGGATTATGACCTGTTTAAAATTGAAAACAATCATGAAGTTCCTTTATTTGATGAAAATGATGCGGCATTTGCAATGAGTCCTAAGGATTTAAACTTAATTGAATCTATTCCTAAAATGATTGAGCTTGGGGTCGACAGTTTAAAGATTGAAGGAAGAATGAAGTCCATTCATTATATTGCTACAGTTGTAAGTGTCTATCGTAAAGTAATTGATGCATACTGTGCAGATCCCGAAAACTTTAAGATAGATCCTGAATGGTTAAAAGAACTTAACAAATGTGCTAACCGTGAAACAGCTTCTGCATTCTTTGAAGGAGTTCCTGGATTTAAACAACAAATGTTTGGCCAACATAGTAAGAAGACTGAGTATGATTTTGCCGGACTTGTTTTAGATTATAACAAAGAAACACAAATGGTAACTTTACAGCAACGTAATCACTTCAAACCTGGCGAAACAGTTGAATTCTTTGGTCCTGAAATTGATAACTTTACACAAACAATCGAGAAGATTTGGGATGAAGATGGTAATGAGCTAGATGCAGCTCGCCATCCACTACAAATTGTGACATTTAAAGTAGATAAACCGGTCTTCGTGAACAACATGATGCGAAAGGGGTTCTAATAAGAATGGCGAAGAAGCCGGTTGTAATAGGGGTTGCTGGAGGATCAGGATCAGGAAAGACAAGCGTGACGAAAGCAATCTACGAGCATTTTAAAGGTCATTCGATCTTAATGCTTGAGCAAGATTATTATTATAAAGATCAAAGTCATTTACCGTTTGAACAGAGATTAAACACGAATTATGATCATCCGTTTGCATTTGATAATGATTTATTAATCGAACATTTGAACGCTTTATTGCATCACAAATCAATTGAAAAACCAGTTTATGATTATAAATTGCATACAAGATCCGAAGATGTGATTATTGTAGAACCTAAAGACGTTATCATTCTTGAAGGGATCCTTATCTTAGAGGACGAGCGTTTACGTGATTTAATGGATATCAAATTATATGTTGATACAGATGCTGATTTACGAATTATTCGAAGAATTCTTCGTGATATTAAAGAAAGAGGTCGTTCTATCGATTCGGTTATTGAGCAATATATTTCAATTGTAAGACCAATGCATAACCAATTTATCGAGCCAACGAAGAGATATGCTGATATCATCATCCCAGAAGGTGGTCAAAATCATGTTGCGATCGATTTAATGGTAACAAAAATTCAAACAATTCTTGAACTAAATGCAATTTTGTAATAACATAGCATAGATAAAGTCTACTGTGTTCATATTATGTATAAGTAATAAATCTATCTAGCTTTCATAAAGACATCGTTTATATGGGAAAAGGGCACTTTGTTGCCCTTGCTTTTTTACATAATTTGTTGGGCGATATTGGGATAATAAGTTTTATTATTTTTTACTTAAGTAGTTAGTGATTAGCTAATACATAGCAAAAAGAAAAAGTAAAGCATGAAATGACTCAGTACGACGGGGAAGTCTACTAGAAGGAGTGGAACAAACATGGCACAAGAAAAAGTTTTTCCAATGACTAAAGAAGGTAAAGAAAAGCTCGAGCAAGAGCTTGAATATTTGAAAACGGTTAAACGTAAAGAGGTAGTAGAAAGAATTAAAATTGCGCGCAGCTTCGGGGATTTATCTGAGAACTCTGAATACGATTCAGCTAAAGAAGAACAAGCATTTGTTGAAGGCCGTATAACAACATTAGAAAATATGATCCGTAATGCAAAAATTATTGAAGGTGAAGCTGATACAAGCTTAGTATCATTAGGTCGTACAGTTACATTTACTGAACTACCAGATGGTGATGAAGAAACGTATACAATTGTAGGTAGTGCAGAGGCGGATCCTTTTGAGGGTAAGATCTCTAATGATTCTCCAATAGCTAAAAGCTTACTTGGTAAAAAGGTTGGCGATGAAGTAACCGTTCAAACACCAGGTGGAGAAATGCTAGTGAAAATTGTGAAAATTAGCTAATAAAGGTTTATATAAGAAACACCTCGTCAAAAATGATGATGAGGTGTTTCTTTTTTTATTCCCTATTTTAAGGAATGATAAGTGAATGATAGCGCCTCACGGGAGGTTATGATGTTATCAAAAAAGAGACTTACTTTTATGGGTATTTTTTACTTAGTGGTTTTAACACTTATTTTATATCGGCTAGCTGATATTCAATTAATACATACAGAGTCCTTTTCAAAAAAAGGTATTAATCTTGTACAAGAAAGTGTTAATCAAAGAACACAAGAAGTCATGATTGATGATGGAAGAGGTCGTTTTGTTGACCGTCATGGAGAGTCATTACAAAAGCAAGCAGAACCATCCTTGGTTTTATTTCCGTTTCTAAAGGAGGTCTCATGGCCTTCAGAGGACCTTTCGCAGATTGTTGGGATTCCGAGTGAGACATTACAGGAATTAGTCAGCAACACGAAAGAGCCCATCGTGCTTTCAAGTAAAGATGGGATAGCCTTAACGAAACCTGAGCTTGAAAAAATTAATGACTTAGAAATTCCAGGTGTGTTCGGTATTTATCAACAAACAAAGCTGGATGAGACAATAGGGGATCATGTTATCGGAATTATTGGAGAAAATGCAGAGGCATTAAGAAAGAAATATCCAGATCGCACAGATTTGTCTTACAAAACCAAAATAGGTGTAACTGGACTTGAGAAAGCCTTTGATGAGTTTTTGTTACCAGACGCGGAAACAAAGCTTCTATATCATGTAGATGGTGACGGGCATCCTTTATTTGGTATCAATGTAAAATATATTGCAGATTCTAATCCGTTTTATCCGGTAACAGTGGAAACGACAATTGACAAGGAAATGCAAGCAATGATCGAAAAGGTATTAGATCAGCAAAAAGTCGAGAAAGGTGGAGCTGTATTACTTGATATCGAAAGCAATGAAGTATTAGCTATGGCCAGTAAACCAAGCTTAAATCGAGCGGATTCAAGTACTTTAACAAATCAAATGCTTCAGCCTCTTTTCCCCGGGTCTATTTTTAAAACTGTCATTTCTGCTGCGGCAATTGAATATGGTTTAGATGATCCAACAAGACAATTTAATTGCAACCTTAATTTACATGGTGAAGCAGATGGTGGACAAGAAGATGGACAGCTTACGTTTGAAAGGAGCTTTGCAAAAAGCTGTAACTATACATTTACAACATTAGCAAAGGAATTAATGGACCAAGATAAAGATGTTATAGAGGATACCTCTAATAAGCTAGGTTTAATTGACCCGGTTGGCTGGACTGGAGAAGTATTTCATTATGAGAATTTCAAGCAAATTCCTGATGAAAAATCTGGTAATATTTGGGGTGATAGTAAAGATAAAAATGTCCCAAGAGCTATAGATCAAACAGCTATTGGTCAAAAGGATGTAAAGGTTACCCCGCTTTCTGTAGCAAATATGATGGCAACCATTGCGAGGGGCGGACAAAAACAGCAAGTGAAGATCGTAGAAAATATATTATATAAAAATGGAACCAATATGTATTCATTTACGTCTAATTCATTGGAAGGGGAAAAAATAACTCCTACGACAGCTGCAAAGCTGCAAAAACTGCTAAGGCTAGTTGTGACAGATCCTGAGGGAACAGGAAGAAGGTTTCAAACATCACCGATTGAGGTATCAGGTAAATCAGGAACTGCTCAAACAGGTCAATCAAATGACAATGGTCAAACGTTATATAATAAATGGTTTGCCGGTTATTTTCCATCTGAAAAACCAAAATATGCTTTAGTTGTTGTTGAGATGGATACAACGAGTTCTGGGGCGGGTACGAATGCTGCTTTCTATGATATTGTAAACGAAATGTCTAAAATTGACGAACGAAAAAACTAGTTTAGGAGTAGTAATCTTTTCATTTAGGATTTATGATACGACTAGATAGAAAATAGCTAAAATGCTAGAATGTAGACTGAAGGTATAAGGGAAAAAGGAGTGTAGGGCATTGAGTCATAATCAATTTAGCACCTCTCGATACGAAAAAAGAGATAAAAAAAGAAAAACAAATATTGTTTTAAACACACTAATTGGTATTGTTTTAGTCCTGATATTTGTGATAGGGTCACAGCTTATACTAGGTGCAAACCAATCTGAAAAAACCGCTAAATACAATGAGCAGCCTGATATAAAACTTGCAAGTGAAAAAGAAAATACCGAAGAAGAAGATCCAAAGAAAACTGAAGAAACTGAAGAATCAACAGTAGACGATCCTGAAGAAGCAGAAGAACAAAAAGAAAATGGTTCCGAGGATACAGAGAGTAAAGAGGAAGATAAAACAGAGGATTCTTTTGAACAAGCAAAAATAACCGAGGGTGAACCTGGCTCAGGTATTGCAGAAACAATTGAAAATCCTGCATGGGAGCCAATTGGAACCTCTCAATCTGAGCCTCATTCAGCGAATTATACAAAGGGTTCACAAGATTGGAATGAAATGACAAAAGCACTTAGTTATGCAACTGGCATTCCAGAATCTGAAATGATTATCTGGTTCCTTGGAAACAATGGCAGTCCAAATGATGCTGCTGGTACCATCTCACCTAAGGATCAATCAGCTAAATATAAAGTTTATATTACTTGGGTTGAAAATCAAGGCTGGAAACCAACCAAAATTGAAAAATTAGATTAACTTAAAAAAGGAGCTTTTTACGTTTTATTCGTAAAAAGCTCCTTTTAGGTTTAATAAAGTATTACAGGTTTGCTTTAAAGTGAACGACAGCACTATACAATCTTTTGCCTTCTTCTGTTACAAACATCTGATGTGAAACAGAATGTACATGTAACAAAATAGCTTGGTTATGAACGATTTGATCATTAATTTTTTTTTCTAAATCCTTAATAGACGTTGCTTCAAAAAATTCAACTTTATCCTTTAATAAGTCCAATTGAAAATCCATGTTGTACACCTCTTATGCAAATTTTTCTTGATTAAATAGTACCAAATGATGAAAGGAAAAAACAGAAACAACAGCAACAGAAATAACTAAGTTAATTAACCTTGCGTTGAACAAATGAAATAGGTAAACTTCTATGTGGAGATACAAACATCTAACATGAAAATTAGATCGATACATATGGAAGGAATGAATCTAATGAAAATTGCTATTATCGGGGCCATGGAAGAAGAGGTAACCATTTTAAGAGATAAGTTGGAAAATCGTGAGCAGCAAATGATTGCTGGAAGTGAATTTACTGCTGGTGTATATAACGGAGTGGACATTATCCTCCTAAAGTCTGGTATTGGAAAGGTTAATGCAGCTCTTAGTACAACATTATTATTAGACCGATATAAACCTGACTACGTGATTAACACTGGTTCAGCCGGAGGTTTCCACTCATCATTGAATGTAGGAGATGTTGTCATCTCCACTGAAGTACGTCATAATGATGTGGATGTAACTGCGTTTGGTTATGAATACGGACAAGTCCCAGGATTACCGGCAGCCTATAAACCAGATCCAAAACTGGTGGAGATTGCAGTTAAGAAAGCAGAGGAAATTACAGATATTCAAGTTGCTAAAGGCTTAATCGTGACAGGTGACTCGTTTTTAAATGACCCTGATAAAGTGGAATTTATACGAAGTAAATTTCAAAACCTTTATGCAGGTGAAATGGAAGCAGCTGCAATTGCACAAGTTTGTCATCAATTTGAAGTGCCTTTTGTGATCATCAGAGCATTATCTGATATAGCTGGGAAAGAGTCAAATATTTCCTTTGATCAGTTTTTAGATCAAGCGGCGAAGCATTCAGCTGATTTGGTTTTAAAAATAGTAGAAGCAATATAAAGTGAAACTTTCATCCATCAGTGGGGTGCTCTTCATCCCCCATTTACCTTCTCTGTAAACTCAGGAGCTTGAGGTAGGTTAACAGTGGGATAAATACCAAGATGACTTAAATTGTTGGATTAAACTCAACATTTAAGTCATTTTTGTATCGTGTTTAAATAAAGGAAATGATAAAATTCTAAAACTGTGGTTAAGTGCTTCGACATCCAGCTCCAGTGCCTAGCCCGTCGAGGTCATAAGCCACAAATGAATAGAAGGCAAAGAACGTCTTCTATTCGTTTGAGTCTTATTTGCCCGAGGCTGACCTAGGCGCTTGCGCTTTTCTAATATTAAAATTATCCCACTAATGGTTGAATTTACTGGGTTAATAGACTGCTAGACTGTGTTATTGTGTATGTATAACACGTTTAGTAGGTGATTTAATGAATAAAAAAGCATTACAAGAGCTTGCTACAGATTTTAAGAATTATGCATTTGTACTTTTAGCAGCAAGTGTTTTCTTATATATAGGTGTTGTACTGCCAGATGAGGAAAAACATTTTATTTATGATTTTGTTTTAATGATTACCACAATTCTTTTTTTAGCTGGAGCGTTCGTAAGCTTTAAAATGTCTTTGAAATATAATAAACAATTGGATGAAACAGAAAATAAATAACGTTACTTTCAAACCAATCTCAATCTTTCTTTTGAGATTGGTTTTTTGTGTAAATGAAAATATAATACCTGAATTATCAGAAAATATAAACTTTTAAAAACGTATTTACAGAATTGGAAATTGTGGATATAATTACCAATATAACAATAATTAATGAAATGGAGGTCGAAGAACATGAACAAACGAACAAATTCACATAACAACAACTTAATCTTTCTTTTCGACCAAAATGGTGTATATTAATTATTTACTTAACATGAATCGTTTTTTTTTAGATAAGTAAACACACGCCACAGGTTGATTTGAATCCTTGTGGCGTTTTTTATTTGTTATTAAACGCTGCAGGTTGCCCCTGTGGCGTGTTTTTATTTTATTCGTCATTAAGAGATCACGTCACTATGTGAAATCCGGAAAACCTTTAAGGATTTGGCAACCTGTCATCATTTCAAGGTGTTAAACAACTTAAAGGAGGTGATATACATGACAATTAACTTATTTTTTATTACACTGACTCTTTCTGTTTCAAAAAGAAAGCAATCAAAAAATGACATTCAACGAGAGCAAGAAATCCAAAGAAGAATGGAAGAAGTTAAAACAAAGCAATTTGAGAATTTTCATAACATGTAATTAAAGCTTAAATAAAAATACTGGAGGCGATGAATATGATGAAAATTGAATTATTATTACATTTAGTTGTTGAGAAGGATACTGCCTAGCTAAGTTTAAAAGAATAAGAAAGGGGCGCAACTCTATCTGCGCCCCTTTCTTACTTTATCAGAATTTATATGTTTTGTTCTTAGTATAGTGTCCAGCGCCTAGCCTTAGATCGCACAGTACGTGCAAGTGCATTTACTGCGACAAGACGTCGTGTAAGTAACTGCCTTAGGGTCTAGCTAAGTTAGAATTAAAGGTAAAGAACGCCTTCTGTTCTAAATTAGCTTATTTGCCCGAGGCTGATCAAGGCACTTGCGCTTTTCCTAAACCATCATTTTTCCTTTAAGCGATTTCTCTTTTCTTTTTCAGCACGATAAAATTCATGAAACATTTTCATTAATGCACGTTTTTCAATTCTAGATACATAGCTTCTCGAGATGCCCAGTTCTTTTGCAATTTCACGCTGTGTTTTCTCTTTCTTCAAATCAAGTCCAAACCTTCCAACGATGACTTCTCGTTCTCTGCCATCCAATATGTCGATATATTCCTTAACTTTTTCTAATTCCATATTTAATTGAATTGTGTCAATAACATCTTCGTTTTCAGATTTTAAGACATCGATTAAACTTATTTCATTTCCTTCTTTATCTTGACCAATCGGGTCATGTAGGGATACATCTTTTTTAGTCTTTTTTAAAGCTCGTAAATGCATGAGGATTTCATTTTCGATACATCTAGCTGCATAAGTTGCAAGCTTTGTTCCCTTCCCTTGTGAGTAGCTTTCAATCGCTTTTATTAACCCTATGGTTCCAATAGATATCAAGTCTTCTGAGTCTTCCCCGG